>Ga0194052_1000453_pt1 | contig 26604 bp, 13 predicted proteins | sample SepL226m_MetaG_FD_160117 | JGI IMG/M metagenome (GOLD analysis project Ga0194052, IMG submission 160117) | Anoxic zone freshwater microbial communities from boreal shield lake in IISD Experimental Lakes Area, Ontario, Canada - Sep2016-L227-6m | ecosystem: Environmental > Aquatic > Freshwater >...
TCGACAGAACAGCTTACTTGTCTGTTATGAGGAAGCGTAGATTCATTATTATGAGGAAGCGTAGATTCATTATAATGACATGTTGCTTGAAACGAAGAAACATTGTTTTGCGTATAAGAAGTTCCATTTCCACAATCTATTTTCATTGTCTGTGCCGTGATGTTATTTCTTGTTGTACAGGTAAATCTTGCATCAGCACTATAAGGATCATTATCTCCATCGACGATAATCACAGTTCCATCATGAGCATCCAATGATTGACATTGACCTGCAGTGATCGAAACAGGTGCCTTACAAGAAAGATTATTGAGATCGTTTGCTACACGACACTGAGCATTGCCTACGAAGCCACCTGTATATTGGCAGGTACCTTGCAATGATGCGCCTACTCAAGTAAGTAAAGTACCATTACCACAATCGATAGTAAGTGGCGTAGTTGCTAGAGTATTATTTCCCTGACAAGAAAGCGTCACTGCATAGCCATTACTATTTGCTACGGGACTTCCGATGGTACTCATAGTTTTACAACTTGCATCAGAGAGCGGTATTTGGACACTACTACAAAGAGGTCATCCCGTTTGTGTCCCTACTTGATAGGTGAGACAAGCAGTATTGACAATATATTTCGTGACGAGGACACAAGTATTTTGTTGATTTTCACAGACCTGCCCAGAGATAATAACTCCGAGTTGCCCTTGGGTATCACAGACTTCATTTCTTGTAAGTAATCCATCTCCACAAACCATGGGCTCTTGGATGATGACACTATCTGAGATGTTCGATACTGATGAACTCAAGGTAATCGTTGGAGTAAAGGAAATATAATTTCTCGGACCAACGATACCGGTAAGGATGATAGTTCCTGATTGCCCGATACCAAGCGTTCCTACGCTTGCATTCAAAGGAGAAAGAGAAACAAATCCTCAAATTGCACTCAAATTGAGTACTACACTAGTTCCCGTAACATTTCCATTGTTTGCATAATTCAGTGTAAGTTGTACCATATCTCCAGAAACTGCTTGGATCAATGTTTGTATTCATGATCCATAAGGAGGAGTATCCATCTGTGGTCTACTGATATTATGTGCTGAAATATCTACAGAAAGGAGAGGATGTCCAGCTATAACGCCCGTGACTACGGCGATATTGTTAGTTGGATTGCTATCCATACCATTTCCTGTAATCGTGAATGCACTCACAAATGTCTGTCCAGAAGTGAGGAAGCTGTTGAAATTTCCTGTCATCAAAATTTGTCCGGTTTGTCCAGGAGCAAGTGCAGGGAAAGTCCAGGTAGCAGGGGTAGCGTTGACTACGGATGCTAAAGAAGAAAGGATGCTGACCCCAGATATCGTTCTGCCTCCTTCGTTACTGTAAAGGATACGGTACACGAGAGTATCTCCCGCGGTAAAGCCTGTAAAAGGAAGAAGACTCGCTGAGATATTAAGGTCGCCGAGCCCAGGAATAAGGCTTGTAGTACTTGAAGTATTATTGAGAAGTGTAGATTCTATTCATGGGAATCCGATACTTCCACTAAGGAAGAGTTGTAGTCCACTGAGAGGAATATTTCCAAGTGTTCAAGTGATAATATAAGAAATACTTTGTCCTGGATTGAGAGAGATTCCTGTCCAGAGAAGTGAACTAAGATTTCCTGTTTGTGAAGAGAATGAATTCGTATACCCCCAAAGTGTCGTAGGTAAGTTAATGTTTACTGTGGCGCCTGTTGCAGCAAGGGTTCCCGTATTACTAAGCGTGATGATATATGCGACAGTGCTTCCACTGGAGAGATTGAGAAGTTGTGTACTTGGACTAAGTGAGGTAGAGATCGCTAAATCTGCCACAGGAGCAACGTGGATACAGACAGGAGGATTGAGGACATTATTTCCTGTACTTGCCTGTTCACCCAATGCACTTATTTGTGCCTGGAGACATAGAGGAGTTCCTGTAGGATAGGAAGTATTCATGTGTCCTGTGATAACAACAAGTCCTGTACTAGAAGCGGGCAGTGTTCATAAGTTGTATGTTGCACCAGAAATATTTGTTCCACTAATGCTGGCTACGAGTGTAGCATTGAGGACAGGAGCATTGCTCGTATTGCCGTATTGGATAACAAAATTTACCACATCTCCCGCGATCTGAGGAGCACTACTGGTAGGCAATGCATTCGTTAAGAAGAGATCAAAATAGGAAGCAATGATCCCCGTGAGGGAAGCAGTATTGTTTCCTGTTGTATATTCCATTCCAGAGGCTATTGCCGCTGAGATGTCGTTAGTAAACAACGTATTTACAGGGATATTCGCCTTGAGACTTCCTGTAAGGACGATGACCCATTCTTGTCCAGGGGCTAAGACTCCTGTAGAAAAGCTATATAACGGTGCTTGATAAGGAGCAGAAGCACTATCAAGCGAAAATGTCGCTTGTGGCCAGATATCACTTACCGTCACGCCATAGGCACTCAAAGAACCTTGATTGAAAATATGGAGAGCATAAGCTATTTTGTCTCATGAATTATGTGCAGGAGGAGTAAGTTGTGTTTGCCATACGGCGATATCTGCAATCGGCAATATGCGAGATCATGTACTAAGACTTCCTTGAGAAACGATATTCCCCCCACTCATACAAAGATAATTGAGACTTCCCGTAAGCAAGAAAGGAGAAAATCCCCAAGCACCTGGAGTAAGATTTCCAGTGAGAACAAGTTGCCCAGTTTGCCCTGGATTGAGAGAAAAAAGTGAGAGCGCCGGTAAGAAAGGAAGCCAAACACTAGGAACGGAAAATCCATTTCCTATCTGTAAGGCAGGAAGAGAGGCGACGATATTAGAAAAGAAGGGATGAAACACCTGCATTTGTTGAACACTACAGGGAATCCCGGTAAGGTTACTTGCCTCCAAAGTAAAGGTATGTATACTTCATGAAATGCCGTACGAAACTGCTGGTTGCACGGACAAAGACACATCACTAGCAAAACTGATGCCAACAAGGAGGCATACCGCAGAGCAAAGGGTGAAGAGACAGGTTTTCATAGCGTTCATGGGTAGTGATTGAAACAGTAAAAACAGCGAATTAGTTTATTTTTCCATTGAGAATAATTCTTCAAGTTCCATTGGGAGGAAGCGGAGTAGTGAAATTCCAATTGAGGAGCAATCCACCAAGCACACTAGATTGACTATTGGGAAGTGTAGGTAATGAACTAACAAAACTAAGAGTAGATGGCCAATAGTCTACGATCGTATAGGAATTGAGAGTAGTCGTTCCATTGTTGACATAGTCCAGAGCGAAAGTGACAGAATCGCCATGAGTAGATCCTGCTTGGAGAATGCTTTTGACGAAAGAAACACTCGTATTGGTGAAGGTCACAACAAAAGGAACATATGCTTGTCCTGTTTTCTGAACTCCGTTAACGACATAGCTTAGGGTTCAGGTATTGAGATAGGAGCCTGCACAACTTGGTGTATTAGCTACGGTTCCTGAGAGATTGATCGTGAGGGATTGTCCTACAGGAAGCTGTGGAATGAGGGTTCGAAGATAAGGAGTGCTTGCACTATTGACCGTAAGCGGATAATTAGACGTGTATGAACTACTAGGAATGATACATGCTGTATTTGGTCGAAGATCTCAGATCTGCACATTACTTGCAATATCTGGTCCATTATTCGTGATAACAATCGAAAATAAGACATTTTCTCCCAAAGAAAATACATTTTTATTTACTACCTTAGTAATGCTGAGATTAGTATTAGGCGTATAACAAAGGAAAAGTGCCTCACTATGTAAAGCAGGTTGTACCTCTTGTGCAGAGATAAATGAAGTATTGAGTGTCTGATTACACAATGCGTAAGAGAGGAGCTGTCCTGTGATGATCAGGTATCCTGTTTGTCCAGGAGCTAAATCAAACCCAGAATATTCAGCCTTAGTATTTCCTCATACCATACTCGTTCCAAAGAGATAAGGAGGAAGGACTCATTGGAGACTACTGCTGACATAGGCGAGTGATACAGGAAGATAATCTTCGAGTACTACATGATGTGCTGTTCCTGTTCCTGTGTTAGAAAAATCTATCCTAAATCCTACAAGATCCCCAGAATGATATGCAATATTATTTATAAGTGTTTTCGTAATATGCAAGGCGGGAGGAGGTGGAGGAGTTGTAGCTAAGATGCCCGTACAACTTGCAGTAGCATATGCATTATGCACTGTGAGTGAAAATACATAGGATCCACTTGCATTTGTGGGCAAAAGCGCGAAGGTATTTCCTATATATTGATTTGCATTGATAGCATGAGGCCAAGCGCCTGCAAGATTAGGAGTGACATAGAGAGATGTAGCGAAGAAATTAGTTCCTGTTACAATCCACGCGACATTAGTAGGTGTGGCTGCTTGTGCAGGATTGGGAGATAGCATAAGCGCACAGCTAAGTGGGGGTACCGTAACCGTCAAAGGAGCATCACAAGTCGTACTTCCTGCACTATTACTTACGGTGAGTGAGACAAGAAAATTTCCTGATGCCTGAGGAGTGATAAGAGAGGATCCTTGTGCAGGATTTGCACCGAGAGGAAGCCCAGAAATGGTAGGAGAATTTGCAGTAATAGTAGGAGTATTTGTCACAGTTCATATAATATTCCAAGCTACGGTAGCAGGAGTTCCTACAGAGACATTTCCTGGTTGGACAGTAAGTGTACAAGTAGGCTTAGGAATAGGAAGTAAGGTACACGTAGGAGAACAGGTATATCCCGCAGGAACACCATCACTGCCATCACATTCCTCAGTTGGAGACGTAGAGGCCCAAGGAACAATTGCTCATCCAATTAAGATTCCATTCTTTCCATCAGTAGTAGCAGTTCATACCTTATTTGGATTATCTTGTACTCCATCTCCACATTTTGCGATATAGAAATTTTGACATTCATAGTCATTAATTGTAGCATACCAAGAAGAAGAATTGCCCGAAAATGATCCTCCAATACCATTGATATCAGCATAATGCATGGTATAAAAATTAGTCAAAGATCCCCAACCAGAAATTTGTCTTCTATACAGATTGTGAACAATTTGTCCGGCAAGTGTAGACCTTGTAGGGGTAGGAGTTGGTTTGACTGTATAGGTAAAGTTACCTTGTTTATATACTAAGAGTGTAGGTATTCCTCAGAAATTAAAATGACTGGTTCCGGGTCTTCCATTAGACTTATATAAGAAAGCAGGAAGAAGCCCATTGAGTGAATTACTACTCATCGAGTCTCCTAAAGCGAGATAAGGATTATAAATACGAACATTCGTAGGATCTAACATTTCCCAACTTGATCCCAAGGTATTTGGAGTTTGTGTTTCATATGCCCTAAATGACTGTCCCTCATAAAGACTATAAGGAAATGTACTAATACACTGACTAGTATAGGCAGACGAAATGCTACTCTGAGGAGTAACTCCTCCAAGAGAGACCAATCATCCAGTACTTACTAATGGTAAGGTACCACTAAGTAGTCACAAGATTATACCAAGAGAACGAGAAGACATTAGGATATATTAGGAGTAAAAAGTAGTAAAAAGTAGTAAAGTAAATAATTATATTATCCACCAATTCATGGTCAGGTATGGTCTGATCAAACATCGCCAGTTTCTATTCATGCGCCAGTACGATCTCAGTCCTGTGTTTCCAATCCAGGAGTTGTTTTATCTCAGCCTTTCTTTTCTGTAGAGATAAGTCCAATACCAATATTGAGATCTTCGCCATAGGAACCAACTTTCATACCACTGGAGAGGTTTCTTCATCAGATTTTTACATTGCTTTGGTAGCTGAGTGATTCTTGGCTTTCTTCACCACCTGTTTCAGATTCTTGTCATTGTTCATTTTCTTGGGATCATTGCTCTCATGAAGTGAGAATATCTAAACTTTTGATTTTCATTCCTAGAGATTCATTACAACATTCTCCAAGCAGATAAAATACCCAATCGACATTCAGTCTAATCTTATTATTGGAATTGTCAATAGGAAGTGACCCATCGATAATCTTCTCTATCCAATCAGGAGATGAAAGGTCTAGACTAATGTTTTGTTGCTTACAAAGATTGTTGATACGATCTTTTAGGGTATTCATTTCTTGTTCATTATTTTTTAAGTTATTGAGTACCCACTCTTTTGCTTGATCAGCATGCTCTTTGATGGTGTAGAGTTCTCCTTGATATCCCGTTCCTCCAAGTGAGGTAAGTGAGAAATTCTTACTAATGTAACTCTGTTTTTGAGTATCCCATCTATAGAAAGCAGAATATCCGATAAGTGTAGGATCTACTGTGGGAGCAACATACTTGTCTGTGTTAGATTCATACTGTTTCCTTTGCGTAAGCAGTTCTTCTACAAGTGCTCAAGAAATAGTCTTTCCTGATGGTCAAACAATTCTCTTTAACATTTCACTCTTACTTTTATGTGATTTTACAATTTCTCAAATATTAAGAGAAGAGTATTTAGGTTCTTTAGCAAAGATTTGTTTACATCTATCTACTATATAGGCCTGAATATTTGGTGAACTTTCCTGTAGTGTAGTAACGAGAGAAGGAAATTTCGCATTGTTTAATATGCGAGTAAGTGCCTTGACGGCCTGGGTAAGATTTTGTATACCAATAAACCCTTCAGAGGTCTCTTTGATAAGTTTTTTATAGTTGCTTGGAGATCATTTCTCTAGTTCCATCAATGATTTTACCATATCTTTCAATGTATTCTCTATTTTTTGCGTGCCATCTGTTTCTGAAAGGAGAGAAGTGAAAGACAGAGTTTTTTCGAGGGTTTGTTCTCCCGTAGTTGTGTTTGTCTCTGTTTCGTTTTCGGTTTTTTCTTTTTTCGTAGTTTTTGTTTCCGTAGTTTTCGTAGATTTGGTCGTGAACGTCATCGGAGCATCAAGCGTTTTACCTGAGTTATGTGTAGAAGGAAGTCTGCAGGTTTTTTGTGTACTCTCTCCTCCTAGGACCAAGAAACATCTTTTCCCAAGCCCATCAGATTGGGTATACGCAGTGATATTTCCTACATTTCCAATAATCAATGTTTTTCCATCAGCAGAAAATGCACAGTTATCAAGGACACTTTGTTGTACCTTACTGCGGATATCTATGATATCAGAAATATTTCCCTTGGTAGAGGTCAAAGAGATATAGCCTTGTGGCTCTTCCTTTGCTTCTAGAAGAGGAGTTCTTGCATCTTTTTCCGTAAGAGAGAAGACAGACTTTATATACTGTGCGTATGCTTCGACACTAGGTGGTTCAGGAAGGAAGACATCTTTGTTTTTATCGATACCTCATGCATTGATAATATTTGCATCGAGTGCTTTTTGATTTTCAAGAGAAATATAATTGTTTCTTCGATGTCTGATGGCTATTCAAATCTTGGGATAGACAACAGGATAGGTGTTTGCCACAAACATAGCTCCAAGTCAGAGTGAGACTTTGGAAAGTTCTGTTTTCCCCGCCAAACGATTGTACATCATTTCTCTCCATTCAGCAGTCAGTCACTGAGTAAAGATGCCCATCATCGCTTGCGCAGCATCGAGTGGCTTATCGGCTTTATTGATAGCATCCAAAATGCCATGCTGTCCAAAATAGGTGCCAAGTTGTTTGATATTGGTCTCGAAATATTGCCTATTATTATCTATAAATTTCGCCATATCCGGCTTTTTTTTGCTCAATACCTTGTACATCCTATCAAAATGAGCCAGCAATGTGCTCGAAAGCGCGTCTCATGAAGTGAGGGATTCCTTAGTAAGTGATCCTTGGAATACTTCATTGATGACATCGGTATATTGATTATATACTTGCTCGATGGCTGCCTTGCTATCTTTTTGATATTGGAGCGCAGCTTCAGCGACAGTCGCCACAGGGGCAACACCTATAAATATCTCGTTGACCCCTACACCAGCTCCGAGATATTGGGAACTCCCTTTCTTATCCAAAGAGTCCGTAATAATGCTTGTATAATTAAATTGATGAGCAAGTTCTCCGCCAACCTTTACACTCAAAATTGGTGTTCAGAGAACAGCACTCACGCCACTATTTCGTCCCCGTTTAGTTCTGAGGTCCTCGCTGGTCCCAGATTGTCCAAACCCAAATCCAACAGTAAGTGTGGCAGGATCGAAAGTAATAGAAGATAGTGCACTCAATAAATCCTTGAGAAATTTATTTTCTACTTCATGTCTTCTCTGGTTGATATCCAATGATTTGTCTAAACCAAGTGCAAGGAGCTTTCATTGATCATTGACCGTTGCATCGATATTGACGTTGTCCAAGAAGGTCATCAGACCAGCCTTCATCTGGACAAACTCGGGGCTTCCCACACGTACTTTTTCTCCAGAAGGCATTTTCTTTCCCATAGCTGCAATATCTCTGCAGAAAGAATCACCATCCAATTTCTCTGCAAGAGAAGGATATTTAGGCGGGATTCTTTCTATACCAATCAATCTATCGACAAGATCTGGTGCAAGCTCATGAGAAGATCCATTGATTCTCTCTATAGTCTGAGCAAACAATGGCTGAAACGAAGGATGTGCCTGACAAAGACTAGCCAATGATGCACGATCACATTCAGTTTCTTTGATCTCCTTGAGTAGGGTAGCCAAAAGGGGATCTTGGTTGCCAACGGCAATGTTTTGGAGAATATTATATACAACGGCAGATTCTCCAGTCGTTACTCCTGGATGATTCGCAAGAAATTGTTTATCATTATTTTCGACTCTTGTCTGTGCAACATTGATAGCAGTTTGGAGAGCGTCGAACAGTTGTGGCCCAAAGATAGTTCACACATCGCCTTGGTTTTCGCCTTTGCCCATCTTTTGTTTTTCTTTGGTAGCAAACCAGTCCTTTTTCCAGAGATCACGCCAATTGGAAGGAAGCGTTCATTTACTTTCTTGGTAATTCTTTTTCCATTGTTTTCTATGTTGTTTTCTATTTGCAAAATCATGATATTGCACTGATAAAATACCATCGCCATTGTAGTCACACAAATCTTTGAGAATAGACTCAGCAGAAGTATTTTTATTGTGGAAATTAATATCTTGTTTGAGTCTCTTTTCGTACTCAGGACCAAAGCTTTTTACTTCATGAGCGAAAGCAATAAGTTTTGTTTTGAATTCAGGATTTTGTTGCGCATATTTGATGATGTCTGCAAGTTTCCCTCTTTCATGATCCGATCATCCTTCACGAGAATAATCGAATCCACATCTTTTGATATCTCTTCCAGAGGTAACCTTCTCCCATTCATCAGAATGTTGTTCAAGATAGAGCACTAAACCAGCAAGCCCATTTACAGGGCTAAGGTTGATTTTGAAATCTCTTGGAGAAAGATCTCAGAGATCACCAAGAAGTTTTTCCATCTCTTTGTGGAGACCTCATTTTTTATAAATATTAAGAATATCTTTTCCATTTACTGGCTCATCGATATCATCATATTCAAAAGCCATTTTCCCCTTAGGACCGAGTTCATCAAAATCGAACTTTTCTGGCTTATATCCATAGCTCGTATTCTCGACAAGGGTTTCCTTGGGATTAATCTGATCTCAGGTAGTCACTTCTTTCTTTAATCATTTTAGCAAAGAACTCGTAATATCTTCAGAAAGTTCATTAAGTTCAAATGTCGTCTCATCAATAACTTTTTTAATATCAGCATCTTGGAGTTTATCTATATATTTTGCTAGCTCATGATTGGCAATATATGCTTTAAATTCTTTTTTCATCCAGGCCTTACCATCACTTGCATAGGTTCATTTTTCTAGAAATTGAGTAATCTTTGCCTGATTTTCGAGAAAAAATGTATCAAAATCGTGGTCAGCGATTTTATTTATTTCATCTTCAACCTCGTTTTGTTCTGTATTGGGCAAAAGATCCTTTACTTTATTCTTAAGATCTTTGACATTATCGTCTCTGTCCAATTTTTCTGCAAGCGTCAACTCCTTCTTAGGGGTATTGGGAGTAGGAGAGAACTCGACTCAGCTAGTGATAGCCATGTGTCTATGGTGATATAAAAGCCTATATAAGGTATACAGACAATGATACTCCATTTCGCTTATTTGTAAACTTTCTTCCCTTAAAAAGAAAAAAACAACTTGCGTTGTTGTATAAATATGATGTGGTATATTATTGAGGAAATATATAGAGGAAGAATAGGTATTCTTGATACGTATTTATTTTTTCTTAGCCACGAACGGGAACTCGCCACGGAGTACTCCGTGGTCCAACCCGTGACCTCACCCTTACCATGGCCCCGAAGGATCGGGGTACCAGCTGAGCTATGCCTTATAATTTTTTTCTCGGTTCCATGTTCAAGCAAGAATATTTTCTATCACTTTTCTACTTTTCATTTTTTTGATATATTTTTCTTGATAGAGAGCTTCTTGATAAGAGGGGAATTCTTTAGAGAAAACTAATTCAAAAGACTTTCCTTTTGTTGTTTTTGTAAGTCACAATTTATGAAACTCTTCTCTGATAGATATGTTTCTTGTACTTCAGAGATAATATTTTCAGGTATCCAAGAGAAGGATATAAAAATATCACATAATGAAATAAGAAAGATATAATTAGCCACGAACGGGAATCGTCCCGACGGGTCGGGAGACCTCTCCCTTACAAAGAGAATTAGGATGACAATTAGCCTACGAGCGGACTTGAACCGCCGGTCTCTCCCTTACCATGGGAGTGCTTTACCACTAAGCTACGTAGGCACATTGAAGAATGTATAGTTTAGGATTTTTTTATTTTAGGACCTCACCCTTACCATGGCCCCGAAGGATCGGGGTACCAGCTGCCTGCCCCGGAGAACTGCGGGGAGCTATCGCGGCAATAAATAAATAAGTTTGTATTTAGGACCTCACCCTTACCATGGCCCCGAAAGGTCGGGGTACCGACTGCCTGCCCCGGAGCACTGCGGGGAGCTATCCAGGCATTTGTTTAGTAATAAGACATAAGTAGTAAGTATTGAGTACTTTATACCTGCCTACCGGCAGGCAGGCTTACTACTTTATACTCGAGAGAGACTATACATCCTCCCTCAAAATTCAAGACAAACATAAGACAGGAGTTCAGAAGACTATTTTTCTTCCAAAAATATTTTCTCTTCTCCCTCTCTCATAGCGAGGACATCATCAGTCATGATCATAGAAATTCAGATGTGATACAAACGATCTAGTTCTGGTAAAGTATTTACAACATAAACGACTAATTTTTTGCCCATATCCTGGACTTCTTGAGGGGTACTCTCTTTGATAAGTGACTGGGGCATAAGATAATATTCGTGGGCAAGATGGGGAAGTACGGTAAATCCGCTCAGACTAAAACTATCTCGTCCTGCATGGATACTCTTGTAAGATCAGAGAATATAGGTAGCGGTCTTGTCGTAGCTGGAGAAAATTATTTTATCATCCATTCCTATCTGTTGTACCGTCTGGATGATAGAAAGTGTTTGTTGCTCAGCCTGGGCTTCATCATCAGGATGAACGATTTTGATATCTAAGAAATAATAATCGAACATATCTTTGACCTGTGGCAAAAATTCTTCTAAGGTCATGATTTTCTCTCCATTTTTGAGGGGACAGGTCTCTTTGAGTTCTTGGAGGGTATAGTGATCTATGGTTTCTTTTAGTGATTTACAGGTAGAGGAAGCAAAGGTGCTTGCAGCCAGTGAATCTCCATGGAGAATGATATTTTGCTTATCTTTAGTTTGGGAGACATCAAATTCTATCCCATCAGCACCATGCTTTTTGGCAAGCAAGAACGCTTGGAGAGAATTTTCAGGAGCTGCACCACGAGGGGCTCCTCTATGAGCAATGATGGTCAGCCTTTTTGCTGGCTGAGAGGAGATTGTTCATGTCGACATCTGTCCACTAGAAAGTTGAGGACCTTGAAACGCAGTATAAGACTGGAGATATTTGTAGATAAAGGGGTAGGTATATTTGAGATCAGCAACACGAGAGAAGGTCTGAGACGCTGCATTTATATTTTGTACTCCGTATTTATCAGCAAAATAACGACAAAAAATCAGTCCCCAATTTCTTCTCTTCTGGAAAGAAAAGGTGTCATTAAATAATCTAGAGAGCGTAATATTCCCTTTGCCGATCAATTGTTTAAGTGCATAGAAAAAATCAGTATGTTGGACAATATTGCTATTGATAGTTCACGGATGGATTCCTGCTCAAAGGACAGTAGCCAATGCTTTTCCATATCGAAGTGGCCCAAGAGTCTCTTTTTCTCCACTCATAATAGGGGTCATTTTTCTATGATCACCTACGATGATGAGAATTCCATTGTCAAAGAATCCTACTTTTCTGAGCTGTTGATAGAAAAAATAAAGCATTTTATCAGAATATCTCAAGGCATCTTCTTCAGTATCTCCATAAGGAGAATTGAAGGGTTTGTGGAAAGAAATAGTTTGCAGAGAGAGAAAGTACGGTTTAGTTTGCTGAGCTACGACCTTGAGTGTTTGTGTATAGAGATCTTGATCTGGGGCAGAATCAAAGACATATTTTTTTTGGTTTTTGAAAGCTTCTTCTCAGACGATATCAGTAAATCCAATCCCAGAAAGAAAACTTCTTTGATTCAAAAAACTAAGATCCGCAGCACTAACGAAGATAGGAGTATATCCTTGTTGCTGGAAAAAACGAGGAAGAGACTCTGTATATGATTTGTATCCGGTATAAGCACTATCTTGTTCCCAAGCAAATTTCCACGGTTCTACTCCTTGCAAAAGAGAAATATGTGCAGTATCAGAGGTGCATCCATTAGCGAGGAAATTAGTAAAAGTAATTCCTTGTGCTTGGATTTTATCAAAATAAGGCAGATTATTATACGTCTTCCCAACTCTCAAAGAATCAATAGCAGACAATGATTCAGCAAACACTACAATCACATTGGGAGATTTGTGAAGTCACTTGCTATCGCTAAAATATTTGCCATAAGCATTACTTCCTATAGCGATGCTAGGATTGAAAAGTGCATCGCGAATAGCTTCTACATTGAGCGAGAGAACATTTTGTGGTAATTGAAATCACGAGCGAGCATAGAGACTAGTAAAAGCAGCAGCAAATGCAAAGATGCTACACCCTATAGCAAGGAAAAGTCTTTGATTTTTTCTAAAGCGTTTTTGTTGTAGCAAGAGAAATGCTCCAATGCCTCAAATACATAAGAGGGCTAATATACTGAGCGCAATAGTACCAAAACTCGTTTCAGAAGGAGAAATAAATTGAGTAATATCCAGAATTGATAATCTACTCTGGAAATAATAAAAGGTAAACATATCTATGATAAATAGGAGCAAGACAAGGAAAAGGAGAATGTTATTAATGATTTTGAAGGATCTTCTTTTGATAAATTTATTGAGGAGCACGAGGACAAGTAAAAGAAAAAACACAAAAAAATCACTCACAAGATAGGCAAGATAATTTGCTAGTGTTCATGAAAAAGTTACTTCACGAAGTAATTCATGAGAAGTAAGGTAGACCAAAAGCTGTTTAATCCATAAACAAAAAAATCACAAAAGTGCAATGGTCCTTCCATACATGGGAGTAGTATGTATCGCTTTTTTGAAAAAAGAAATTGCTTTGGAATACTGCATAAGGGATAGTATTTTTGTTTAAAGAAATGGAAAAGAAGAGTTTCCTTCACATTATGAATTTAGTAAAAAGTTTCAATACATAATTGAGAAAAAAATAATTTCTTGATATAAAAAAATGGATTATTACAATCCTCATAACTACTAAGGGGAATAGATGTTAGATGCTAGAACTTAGCGCTTAAGTGAAAAATATCGCCTCATGCTTTGCGACAAACAGTAGCATGATTGAAGCCCCGACCCTTCGGGGTTCGTCTATCGTTCGTCTACTGTTAAGCCACTATTTAATTTGATTTCCAATACACTTTATTCCTAACCAAGACTACAATGTATACTCCATCCGAAACGATCCTCAAAAAATATGCCGATGTATTTGTAAAATTTGCCCTCCGAGGAGGCAAGTGAGTCAACCCAGGCGATGTCATCTTTGTCCAAATCCCTGAATGTGCTAAAGCAATGTATCTCCCTCTCCAGAAATCAATCTTAGAAGCAGGTGCACATCCTATCTTTGAATATCTGCCTGACGGCGTAGCTAAACATTTCTACGAACATGCAAGTGATGAACAAATTAGTTTTTATCCAAGTCATTTTTTACATGGGAAAGTAGAACAAATGACCCATGCGATTTCTGTAATTGCAGAAGATGATATGCAAGAGCTCAAGGATATCGATCCTCAAAAAATTGCAGCAAGAATTTCCTCTCGCAAAGAATATAAAGAAAGGCGTATCCAAAAAGAGATGGAAGGAAAACATAGTTGGACACTAGGACTTTTTGGTACTGAGGCTATGGCGAAGGAAGCAGGAATGCCATTAGAAGACTACCGACAGGAGATTATCCAGGCATGCTATTTAGATCAAGAAAATCCGGTAGCAAAACGACAAGAAACTATAGATGCCATAGAGACTATCAAGAAGAAATTAGATGAACTTCCTATCGAGTATCTTCATGTTGTATGACCAGACGCAGATCTTACCTTAAAGCTATGAACCGATAGACAACGATTGGGGGGCAGAGGATGTAATATCCCTTCCTTCGAGATTTTTACTTCACCAGATCGAAGAGGAACCAATGGATGGATAAGATTCAATCAACCCTTGCATCGTTATGGGCAAATGGTAAGAGATATTACACTCCATTTCAAAGATGGGGAGATCGTTGAATTTGACGCAAAAGAAAATAAAGAACTCTTGGCAGAGATTATTGCCATTCCCAATGCAAATAAATTGGGAGAGTTTTCACTGACGGACAAGAAGTTTTCTCGCATCACAAAATTTATGGCAGAGACTTTATATGATGAAAATGTTTGAGGTCCAGAAGGCAATACACACGTAGCTATCGGGAATGCTTTCAATGACTCATACAAAGGAGATGTCGCTAAACTAACAAAGGAAGACTTAGAAAGGCTGGGACTCAATCAGAGTGCCGAACACGTAGACATCGTTTCTACTGCTCCGAGAACAGTCACTGCTAGCTTGGCGGATGGCACAGAGAAAGTGATTTATCACAATGGAGAATTCTGCCTCTAGGGTAGAGTCGTAAAAAATTGTAAAAAGTGGTACAAGATGGAGAAAAAAATAAGAGGAAAAGAGAAAAACAGGCAAGAAAGTGTTGTGTTCCTTTGTAAAGGAGCTGTCTGCGAGCAGACTGAGGATTTAAATCCTCCACCACTGCCTGCCCCGCAGAATTGCGGTGGTCGTGGTTCCTCCCGCAGTTTTTGCGGGACAGGCTCTCCTTTGACCCCGTAGTTCTACGGGGCTCGCTTCGCTCGAAAGGAGGACACAATAATTTCGGCATTATCCATTATGTATTCTCAATTATACATCCCCTTTGCTTCTCTTGAAAAATAACCTCTATTCAGTAGTATATAAAAAAACTCCATCATTTAGCATTCAACATTTAACATTTAAAATTACCTAGGGAAATGGCAAGTAGAACAAATAAGCAAGGAATTGCAAAGAAAAAATCAATCCAGCAAAAACAAGCGAATAGACTCAAGGGAGCAAAAAGATTTGAATATCCGAGGAGAAAATTGACTATAGAAGAAGCTAAAGATTTGGGCGTTGTTGGAGTATGGAAAAATCCCAAGGGACACGATTACAATCGATTTCTCAGAGGAAGAAAAATTTGTCGAGAGACAAGATTGAGATTGGATCCAGATGGATATAGATATATCAGGACGCCAGCAGGTGGATCAGAAATGGTCTCCGTACCCGTTTCATGATGGACAAGAACAAGGCTCAGAAAAAGTACAACAAGTCGTTAACATAGAGATACTGTAATTTTTTCCTCCCACTTAGGGAGGTTTTTTTTGATAGAAAGAAAAATTGACAAGAAAAAAAATCTCAGTATACTTACTCCACACCATTTATCTATCATAGACAAAGATGCCACAAGAATTTGAAGATACACATCACAGAAATGGAATTTTTTCAGTTTTACAAAAAGATTTTTTTGCTATTCCTGTAGCCATTAGGATGATATCGCTCTCTACATTTCTTTTCATTTTAGGATGGTGATTGGGCGGAGATACTTTTTTTTCTTTGTACCTCAAGTCTATTGTTCCCAATGTTTTCCGAGTATCATTGATAGCAGCAGCGCTTCCTTTGATCAAAATGTTTTTTGCAATTACGACAGGAGATTTAGACGATCATACCAATATAAGATCTGTGATTTTTATCAGTAAAGGGATCTACGTTATTACAGGAATTCTCTTTTTCTTAGCAGGAATAACTCATCTGATTCCGATACTCCTCGCAGCAGTCGTAACCAATGCTATCGGATCAGCAACCTTATTTATTAGTTACGAAAGTCTTATTCGTAAATATGCCAAGAAGGAGATGAGAGCTACTTCATTCGGATTATATTTTTCCTGTCTCAATTTTGCCTATGTCCTCTGAGCAGTCATTGCATCTTGGTTAGTCGTTTATATCGATCTCCCTCTCTTATATCTTTTCATTTCCTTATTTGCTATTGGATCATTTTTGACCGATGAAATGCTTCCTCATCTTGATTCCACACAAATAAAAAAACTCCTCGGCAAGGAAAGCTTTTTGCATCAATTTGTCACAGAGATGGTTTCTTTCAGGGCAATAAAAAGAGGACTACTAGTCCTCAAAGACTACAATAAAAAAATGTATCGAGCACTCTGAGATGAATTTCTCTTCAATATCCTCAATTATATAGGATTTATCTTTATCCCCATCATCTCCATCCAAAACAATCTCAATCTTTCTCAGATTGCATTGATTTTTGCAGTAATGAGACTTCCGTATATTATAGACGTCTTTACGGGTGCATTCGCTGATAGATACAACAAGAAAAAATTTATCTTATTAGTGCTCTTTTTTATGTCCTTCTTATTTGCCTTGCTCGGGCTAAAAGACGGCTTTGTAAGCACGCTTACTATTTCTTTAGGTATAGCATTTGGACTGGCATTATTACGTCCAGCAATCTCAGGATTGATTTCGGATTATACACGTCCAGAACATGAGGGAAAAATTACAGGAATCCAGCACTGTGTTTCTGGTCTTGGATCGGCAATAGGTGCACTTGTATTCGGTGGTATTGCAAGTATATTTAGTATGGAGTCAGGATTTATCGGGATAGGAATATTTTTATTCCTCTTTGCGCTTCGAGGTATCATCAGAAAGTTTCATATTTCAGAAAGAATATAGCAGAACAGTATGAGTGGTTAAATGTATATTCACAGCTAGACTTTCTTTCGGAGGTTTGGCTTTTTACATATATAAAATCTCCCATCCTTACCTATACCATCTTCAATAATTCATAATTTCGAAGAATTCATTTTTCTATATCTTCCTGAGATGCATTCCTTTTTTGCATCAAGTTTCCCCAGTCTTCAAAGACAGTTCCGATAAGCTTAATCTTCAAGAGACAAGAAAGCTGACGATCGGGAATAAACTCAAGAAGAAATTTTTTTCGTTCTTCAAAGGCCAGAAAATATGCATCACGATCGGTATGTGCCTTGACATTGAGAAGAAGATTATCCCACATAAGCTCTATGATTTCAAAATATTTATGTTTATATCCTACATGACCAAAATCTAGTAAGATATATTTTCCTTCTTTCTCAAAAACTCCGCCACTCCACAGGTGACCGAAACAATACTCTTGAGGATAGTCTTTGAGTTCATCAAAATCAATTCACGATAATAGGTTTGTGAGGCTTGCTACCTCAGGAATATATTTAGCAACACAAGGGTATCCATGCGTGTATCGTTCTTCTAGTTTCTGTCAGAAGTACATGGCGAGATCCGCCTTTGAAGACGTAGAATCATTACTACACAATCATTCAGTATACTCTTCAAACTTATCAAACACACTCCTATATTTCTTATAAAAAGTATACATATCTTCAGTCTTCATGGATTGAAACTGCACCATGGTAGCTAATTTTTCCATAGCATAATAGACGCAATCATTTTCTGCTCAAGAAAAGAATATCACAAGAGGAGAAAAATCATTATCGTCTTTGATAAACTCACCAAAGCGTTGAGTAATTTGAACTTCTTTTTCTGCGATTGCTTTGAACGGGGGAGTGTATATTTTGATATAGATCTCCTGGCCATTTTCTTCCTTTGCAATGATGAAATTTTTATATTCCTCAATAGGACTTTCATAGACAATATGTCATCCAAATTTTTGCAAAAAATATTGTTTAATTGCATCAAATCATGATTGATCTAAGGACATTTTTTATCACGTTACGTATATAAAATCTCCCATCCTTGTAAATCTACATTTGCAAGTACGTAGACTTCTCAGGTATTACAATGCACCTTCTCAAGTTGATTACCCCTTTCATTTCTAATATCAATAATCGTAAGTTCTCCCATTCCTTTAGGTGAAATATATTTGATGGACATCCCTGGTTCTAATACTTCCTTCGGATCAATCGCAAAGTATTTTTTTCCATCGATCTCAATCGTCTTATCAGTAAAAATTCCAAAATAATTTCTATTGAACAACGGTCCTGCACTAGTAAGGGTAGTAGAGATCAGATGAGGTGTTCTGATGAGATCAGATGAGGTGTTCTGATGAGTTCAGACAAGATCTTTAGGTGAGTTTGGATGAGAATTGTCTAGACGTTTTACTCATAGTTTTTTGTTATAAAAATTTAGAATCAATCACGTGGTAATATTGGAATCATTCTTCATATATGATCTAAGTTGTTTGAAATAATCTCATTTTATGATCTTGCTAGATTTTAACTCAATAGCAATTTTGCTATTGATAACCAAATCAATATATCAAGTACCCACAGTAATATCATCAATTTTATATTCAACTCTCTTTTCTTCTTTTACGTCATAACCACATTTGCGTAGTTCATAAACGAATCCTTTCTTGTATACTTTCTCAAGCAATGCTGGTCAGAGTTGGTCATGAATTTTCATGGCGATTCAAATAATATCATACGTTAATTCATCATTAGACATATGCTTGATATCGTGATTAACATCGTCCTCTACTCTCCTCTCATCTGATTTAATTTCTTCTCATCAGACCTCAATATCTAATCATTCTGTCTCTGGGAAATCCTTCAAGGCGTTGAAAAGGAAGCCATCCCGGTATGCTCTATGCGGGATTTTGTTCACGAGATCTACGATGTTGAGGTCAGGCTGTTTTCCTTCCAAAATACTGTCACGCATATGCGTATACGCTTTCACGACCGATGCTACATAAAATTCTGATTTACTTCTTCCCTCGATTTTCATCGCATCGACATAAGGCATAATCTCAGCGAGTCTCTGGATGACACAGAGATCTTTGGATGATAAGACATGACTTCCATCCTCATCTCATTCGAGTTGAAATAATTTTCCTGGTCTACGTTCTTCTTCGAGTCGTACCTTGTATTTAAATCTACATGCATGCGAACATTCTCCCTTATTCCCCGGTCTTCCATTCATATAATCTCCAAGTAAGCAGCGTCCAGAATAACTCATACACATCGCTCCATGCACGAAGACTTCGAGTTCCATGCCAGGCACTTTTTCTTTGATTTCTTTGATCTCAGCGAGGGATAATTCTCTCGCAAGCACAATCCTTTTCACTCCCAAATCATACCAAAATTGCACTGCAGAATGATTGAGCGTCGAAGCTTGGGTACTGAGGTGGAGGGGAGTGTTAGGCATATATTTTCTAATGATATTGAAGGTTCCGGGATCAGAAAAAATAATCGCATCTGCTCCTACATTCGCGATTTGCTCTACCGTCTTCTCGAAGATCGTGATATCCTGGTTTCTTGGAAAAATATTCATTGTAAGCAATGCTTTACTCCCTAGAGCATGTAATGCATCGACAGTTTTTTTGAGTTCTTCAAATCATGAGATCTTATTTTGTCTCATCCTTAAAGAAGTAAAAGGTACGCCAATATAGACTTCCTCAGCGCCGTACTGAGCAGCGACAATGGCTTTGGTATAAGACCCTCCTGGGGCAACTATCGTAGGCTTATGCATAAATGAATAACTAATAACTAAAAACTAATAGTGAAGGATGAAAAATAATTTTTAATGCGTAATGCGTAATGATTAATGATGGTTTTTTTATACAAAAAGACTCCTTCACTAAGCATTAATCCTTAAACATTCAACATTTATACTTCCATTTCGATATATTCCTGTTCAGGTATTTTGTAGATGGGTAATTTTTCTCCGTAATCGTCTAATAATTTTTCTCTCTCTTCCCAAGAACGTCACAACTTATTTTCTGCTCATCGATGAGCTATCATTTTGATAGGAAGAAATTTATTTCATTCTCTTAGATTTTCCGCATTGGAACTATAATATGCGGTCGATCGCATAATTGCTCATCACGAGGTTCCTGCAATAATTTTGTTTTTAACAAGTGATCTAAAGCCTTGAATTTGATCGATTACTTCAAAGTATTTATATGGTTTCCCTCCACAGAAGAAAAGAATATCGTTGTGTTTGATCTGTTCAATAAGCTCAGGGATATCTCTGCTTGCACAAGTTAGAGAGAGTTTTTTATCAGGAACATTTTGGACAAATCTTTGTGTGTAGGATTCCAGTTGTTGCACTTCTTCATCTTCACCAAAGGGAAAGAGTAAGATCTTATCTCCATAGGTACAGAGCGATTGAAAGAACTTTTTATTTTTCTCTGACGCTCGAGACGATCCTCAACCATGTAAAAAGAAATGCATTATTTCAAAACTAACAACTAAAGACTATTAGCCAAAGACTTATACGGAACTGCCCAATTTTTTCAATCAAAAAACCGCTACAATAAGAGAACAAAGTAGCGGTCATTTTATAGTATGGGTTAATATGTATACAAATGCCCACACCGGGATGGTTAAGACATAAAGCATCCAAATCCCCGCATCAGGGAATTTAAATTCTAAGAATCGTAATGTACCAGCAAATATAAGTACCACTAGTACAGGAAGAAGTTTCTTTGTGATCGGAAAGATAAGTACAAAGAACCATGGGATGATCCTAGTTAAAAATTGCCATACAGCAAAACTAACGAGGATGCTTACAAGACCTATTACATGGGCTATGGGGATCAAAATATCTCCCAATATTCCCCAGAAGAAGTCTTCAAAAAGGCTTTGTTTAGTTTTTGCTTCCATTTTGTTTGAAAATTTTGTTGTTGGACAAGTATACTATTTTCCTAAATAAAGTCAATGGATAGGATTTTTTGTTAACGAAAAACTAATAACTAATAACTAAAAACTGGGAAAACTCTTAGTTTTTAACTTTTAGTTCTTAACTATTCCACAATTTCTATTTCTTCCATCCTTTTCCCTTTATGAAAGATGCCAACGAGAAAACAAAGTTTGAAAACAATAAGTCCAATAAAGCTCACAACGTAGAAGACGATTCTGATAAATCCATAGAGGAGTAAAAAGAGCATTACCACTACAGAGGTGAGAAAACGAGGATCCTGATATTTCGCATTGATGGCTTTGAGGATATAATCACAGACTCACATATTGACGGTATGATTGTCTGCAATCGCCTGATCGATAAGTGTCTTCTTGTAGGTATTGATCGTATTGATAAGAGGATTTGCTTCAGTATTGGGAATGGGTGCACTAGCTACAAGTGCTTTAACATCGATAATATCTTTGATTTTGGAACTAAATAATTTCTCAGAATCTTTTTTGATTGCACTTGCTTGCTGGATACCCAGTTTGAAAGGACGAGCCAAGATGTCTATTCCTTGGTTACTAACACGAGAAAGATCATTACAAGAGAAAGGGAATTGTTTATAAAAAGACATGAGTACAAGACTATACCCTATCGTCATAAAGACGGTAAAGATATATCCTCACACATTAAAATATCCTCGAGAACTAAAACGAATTTTATTCTTTGTCTCATCCTGGAGATAATAGGCAAGTGCATACACTCCAGCATTGATTGTTCCTAGAGCAAAAATAAAAAGCACAGGAGCTTCATGGAGCATAAGTATTTCTAATCCAGAGAACAAAAGTAATGCCCACAAAAGATATCTCAAAGGAAAATGATATAACTCAATATACGCAAAGTGAAATGCTAGGAAAAAAAATAAGGAATATAATAAAGACATAAGCACATTGCCTTGGAACAAGAGCGCATAAAAAATCATACCATACAAAAAGAGACTCAATCAAATCGATAAGAAAGATCTTATCATAGTTTTCCATGAATGAATTTTAGGCACAGCAGGAATAATAGTCTCACCTATCATACGAAAGGAGCAAAGAAATAAAGGAAGCTTGGCGCATAGAGTAACAAAAGCCAAAAGGCGATAATCATCGCAGGGATAAAGGGAATCAATACTTTATCTGCAAATAAACTCAGCTCTGTATCAGTTCAGATAGTGGGGATACTATATTTTATTATCCATAAAATCAATCGCAAAAGTATTCCTAATATGCTGCTCAAGAGTAAAAAAATGAGAAATATTTTAAAAATATGGGCGAAAGTGTAATCGAGATGATGATAGGAAAAAATAAATGGCATGAGTAATCCAATTGCACCAGCAAGATAAATATCTCATTCACCAAGTCATTCCTGAGCGGTATGATATCTTAGATAGATATATGCTTTCGCTCCAAAGAAAATCACTAAGAATCCTCCAACAAACATCAAAACACTTCGAAATGCCTGTAAATAATTACCTTGATATCCTATGATCTGAGGGATGCTACTGAGTAAAATAAGGATGATCCATAGCGGTACGTGGAGTTCATATTTGATCACGTCGTAGACCATCAAAAGAAACAAAAGCCAATTTATCATACATCGGAAAAAAATAGTTCCCACTCCCATGTATTGAAATCATAGAAATGTAAGGACAAAGACGAGCGCTGATCATATCTCCAGGAGAGGATAGAGTCGAGAGACTTTTTGTCCACAAAAAGCACATTTCCCCTTTTGCCACAAGAAGCTGAAGAGAGGAATCAGATGGCGGGGGCTGAGTGTATTGTGACAGTGAGGACAGATTGAGCGTCCTCGCAGGATAGACTTTAACGTCTCTTTGTCTTGTTTTTCTCCTAATCTCACCAGGAGTACAGATCCAAGTGATCAAAAGAGAAGTCAGAGAATGAGTGCAAATATCCACATAAAATAAAGTATAAAGTATAAAGTAGTAAGTATAAAGTATAAAACCTAAAACCATCCTATGGATAATCATTATTTGATTCCAGAAGTCCAGTGAAAAAGTATTCTATTGAGAAATTAACGAAATTTCCAGCAAAGAAAGAGTTGACTTATATACAAAAAAAGATATAAAATATATGTTTATTTTATAATCCATATCTTATGGGAAGAAAAATAAGTTCAGAGAGATTTGAAGAGCGAGATAAAAAAATAGCATCTCTTACAACTACAACATGAAACATCGTGATGAAACCACAAGCCTTATCAAGTAAAGAATCAGCTATGTATGTAAGGGAACTTAAATACGCTCTAGATAGAGTAGAAGAAGAACAGGAAAATTCTCGTTATCATAAGATGATGGATGAATGTTTCAAAAATGCATCTCTTTGATCTTGAAATAGTGGAGAAAAATCATAGAAAGTAAACGTTTATTCTTCGATAAACTACACAATGATGCATTGAAGCAAAATAACTATTACCGTGGTGGTCAGCTAAAAGGGAGATGGATATAGTTCTATTCATACGTCTCCTTCATTCAAAGTTCCCGGAACCAAGTGGGACTTTTTTTATAAGCGAAGAAGAATATAGTAATTGATGTCTCCCTTTGCAAAGGGACCTCGGTCCAGCTTTGCTGGGGAAGTCCGACAGGACAGAGGGATTTTAATTCACTCCGAAGAGAAATCCTCCACCACTGCCTGCCCCGCAGAATTGCGGTGGTCGTGGTCCCTCCCGCAGTATTTGCGGGACAGGCTCTCCTTCATAAAAGGAGGACAACAATAAAAAACATTCATTCAACATTTTATTCATAAAATCCACGCCATGTGAAACAAGTACAACCATCAGGAGTCAGAAGCCAAATGGCAAGCTTACCGACAAGAACACCAGACTTATGTGTTTGATAAAGACGCAAGCAAGCCTGTCTACTCCATAGATACACCTCCTCCTACCGTGTCAGGAAAGATTCATATCGGACATATCTTTTCCTATACGCAGGCTGAGATTATAGCGAGATTTAAGAGAATGTCTGGCTACAATGTGTTCTATCCTATGGGGTATGATAATAATGGAATCCCAACTGAGCTACTTGTGGAGAAAGAACTGGGCATCAATATCAAAGATGTGGAGCGTAAAGATTTTATCGAAAAGTGTCTAGAAGTAGCAGATAAATATAAGATTATTTATGAAAATTTACGAAAATCACTTGGACTTTCTGTAGATCGAAAGAGATGTTATACGACTATTTCTCCTGAGGTCCAGCAATTTGTTCAGCAAACATTTGTGAAATTATTTAAAGAGTGACATATCGTCTTCAAAGAATTTCCTGCCTTGCGATGCACCAAAATGCAGACTACCGTTGCACAAGCAGAGACCGAAGAACAAGAATTTAATGAATTTTTTAATTATCTCAACTTCAGCTTAGAAGACGGAGAAAAATTAGTTATTGCAACTACCAGACCTGAATTACTCCCTGCTTGTCTTGCTGTCTTCGTTCATCCCGATGATGAGAGGTTCGCTAAATATGTTGGCAAAACTATTACCACACCATTGGGAATAAGCGTCCCTATGTTAACAGATGATAAAGTAAAAATGGACAAGGGAACAGGCGTAGTAATGTGTTGTTCTTATGGAGACGAAACGGATGTCTATTGGATCAAAAAATATAATTTAGGAGAAAAAATCGTCATCGATAGATACGGGAAAATGCAAAATTCATGAGTGCCACAAATCGATGGCATGAAAATTGCTGAAGCGAGAGAAAAGATTATGGAACTTTTAGAAGCAAAATGAAATATTGTCGTCAAGAGAGATCCAATCACCCAATCCAAGCAAATTTCCGAAAGAGGAAAAGTGCCAGTAGAGATTATCCCTATCAAACAATGGTTTGTCAATTTATTGGACAAGAAAGATATTCTCCTCCAACAAAACGATAAAATGCAATGGCATCCAGAATTTATGCAAAAAAGATCCAACGATTGGATAGAAAATTTACAACGAGATCGAAATGTTTCCAGATCAAGAAAATATGGAATACCAATTCCTGTACGATATTCCAAGTCAGGAGAAATTATTCTTCCTAGAGAAGAGCAGTTATCCAAGTGATTAGTAGATCCAACAGTTGATATTCCTGAGGGATATACTACTGATGACGTCACATGAGAAACATTAGTCCTTGATACGCGATTCACATCATGACTCACACCACAGATCAATCAATTATTCCTCAAGAGAGATGGTTTCACACAAAACATTCTTCCTATGGATCTGAGACCACAGGCACATGATATTATTCGTACACGATTACTCTATACGACTTTACATAGTTATTTTGCATCAGGAGATATTGCATTCAAAGATGTTATGATGTCAGGATTTTGTTTAGCACAAAAGGGAGAAAAATTTTCTAAATCCAAAGGCAATGCAAAATTCGATCCAGAACAATTGATCACCACTCGAGGCGCTGACGCAGTCAGATATCGAGCTGCAGGAGGACAACTAGGAAAAGATATTCTCTTCGATGAAAATGAATTTAAAATCGGACAAAAATTGATTACCAAACTTCGAAATGCTGCCAACTTCGTCTTTATGAATTTAGAAGATTTTGATGCAAGTGCAATCGTAACAGAACAAGAGATGTGTCCTATTGATATCCGGATGGCAAACCAGGTAAATAAAACTTCAAAGGCAATGACGGACTATCTACAAAACTACGAATATGGACTCGCAAAGATTGAATTTGAAAAATTCTTCCGACATGATTTTTGTGATAATTATTTAGAGATAGTGAAGGACAAAATCTATAAACCAGAAAGATATACCGATGGGGCGAAGCAGAAAATTTCTGCACAATATACCCTCTACCACACCCTCTTTGCTATCATCAAAATGATCGCTCCGTATCTGCCTTTCATTACGGAAGAACTCTATCAAACTTACTATAAAAAGGAAACATCAGCAGAACCTCGTAGCACTACGGGGGATTCTCTTCATCGTTTAGCCTTTCCGAAGGGGAATGTATTCCCTTTGACGCAGGAGACTTCGACGATAGAAAATGCCGTAGACCAATTACTTATCATTACTGAAAAAGTTCGTGGATACAAAACAGAGAGACAGCTCGGATTAGGGACAGAATTAGCTCATTTGAAAGTGATTTCCAAGAGTGACCTTTCAGCATTTACTGACGATATCAAGTCCGTTACAAGAGCTCAAGAAGTAAGTTTTGCTAGTGGAGAAGAGACAGGAATCGAGGTAGAATAGAGAAAAATATAAAATAGTCAAGTATATGTTGATATATTTATGTATTTATATGATAACCAAAAGTTTGCACTAAAACATAATTTATGCTACTTTTTTGAAAAAATCTCTATATAATCGGCTCACTTAGATGTAACCTTCATGAG
>Ga0194052_1000455_pt1 | contig 26563 bp, 23 predicted proteins | sample SepL226m_MetaG_FD_160117 | JGI IMG/M metagenome (GOLD analysis project Ga0194052, IMG submission 160117) | Anoxic zone freshwater microbial communities from boreal shield lake in IISD Experimental Lakes Area, Ontario, Canada - Sep2016-L227-6m | ecosystem: Environmental > Aquatic > Freshwater >...
CGTACAGCCCGGATTTCTTCGATGCCCTCGACAACTCGCTGACCACCGCGCGCACGATCAACGCGCAACGGGGCGATCTCGATGCCGCGCTGTTGGCGGCCGCCGGATTCTCAAACACCGGTGCCGACGTATTCGAGCGCGGCATGCCGTACTTCGTTCGGGCCATGTCTGATCTGGTTCCGACCACGCAGTTGCTCAATACCTACAGTCCCGAACTGTTCTGCACGCTCCGCAACTACGCGGATCTCGTGCCGTTGGCGAACGCCTCCTTCGGCGGCAACGGCTACTCGCTGGACAGCGTCGCCGAGTTGCTGGGCGCACCCAACCCCTACGTGTATCCGGAAAACCTGCCCCGCGTCAACGCTCGCGGCGGGCCGGGCGGCGCGCCGGGTTGTTGGCAGCCGATAACCCGGGACTTCTGGCCGGCGCCGACCCTGGTCGCCGACACCGGTGCCTCGATCGCACCGTACAACCACTTTGAACTCGGTCAGCCGTTCCTCCAGGAGTACATCTGGGGACGCCAAATCGGGGAGCAGACCATCAACCCATGAGAAACTCACCGACCACCGTTAAACTCGGCATCTTCTCGCTGGTGCTGCTGCTCTGCACTGCGCTGCTCATCGTTGTCTTCGGGCAGCTGCGTTTCGAGCGGTACAACACCTACTCGGCTGAGTTCAGCAATGGCAGTGGGCTGCGTCCGGGCCAGTTCGTGCGGGCCGGTGGTGTTGAGGTCGGCAAGGTGGCCAACGTTGCGCTGACGGACAACGGACAGCGCGCCCTGGTCACCCTCTCCGTTGATAAGTCGCTACCGCTGTATCAGTCGACGAACGCCCAGATTCGCTATGCGGATCTGATCGGCAATCGATTCGTGAACCTCGACCGCGGCACCGGAGAGGGCTCAGACCGGGTGCTGTCACCGGGTGGGTTCATCCCGCTGGCCCATACTTCGCCGGCGCTGGACCTCGACGCTCTGATTGGTGGTTTCAAGCCGCTGTTCAAGGCTCTGGATCCTGAGAAGGTCAACAACATCGCCACCTCGCTGGTCACCGTGTTTCAGGGTCAGGGTGGCACCATTAACGACATCCTTACGCAGACAGCGCAATTGACGTCGACGCTGGCCGATCATGACCAGGCCATCGGTGAGGTGATCACCAACCTCAACACCGTGCTGGGAACGGTTGCCAAGCACCAGCAGGAATTCGATTCGACGGTCAATAACTTCGAGATCCTCATCACCGGCCTGAAGAACCGGGCCGACCCACTGTCCGGCGCGGTCGCCGATATCAGCAACGCCTCAGGCACATTAGCCAGCCTGCTGCGCGATGACCGCCCGCTGCTGCAATCGACCACCAGCGCTATCGAGACCATCCAGCAGCCGTTCGCCGACGCGCCGGAGAAGCTGGACGCACTGCTCGCGGCCTACCCGGCTGCGGCCACGCTTATTGGTCGCACGGGTGGCATTTACGGCGACTTCCAAAACTTCTACCTCTGCGATATCAAGCTGAAGCTCAACGGTCTTCAGCCGGGTGGTCCGGTTCGGACGGTCACCATCACCAAGCAGCCGTCTGGCAGGTGCACGCCGAAATGAGAACCCTCGAAGGCTCTGACCGGATTCGCAACGGCCTGATCGGTCTGCTGGTGCTGCTCATGGTTGTCGGCGTGGGCCAGAGTTTCGCCAGCGTCCCGATGCTCTTCGCCAAGCCGATGTACTACGCCCACTTCGCCGATTCGGCCGGGTCCGGTCCGGGTGACAAGGTCCGGGTCAGCGGTGTCGACGTCGGCCAGATCAAGTCACTCAAGATCGACGGTGACCGGGTCAAGGTTGGGTTCACCCTTGGTGACCAACGCATCGGGTCGGACAGCCTGGTGTCGATCCGTACCGACACCATTCTCGGCAAACGGGTGATGGAGATCGAGCCGCGCGGCAATAAGCCACTGCCGGTCGGCGCCCTGCTTCCCCTGGAGCAGAGCACCACGCCCTATCAGCTGTACGACGCGTTCTCCGATCTCACCAAGACCACGGCCGGGTGGGATCTTGACTCCGTGAAGAAGTCGTTGAACGTGTTGAGCGAGACCCTCGACCAGACGTCTCCTCAGCTGAGCAAGGCACTCGACGGCGTCGCCCGATTCTCCGACACCATCGGCAAGCGTGACCAGGAGTTCAAACAGCTTCTCGCCCAGGCGAACAAGGTTGCCAGCGTGCTGGGTAATCGCAGCGAGCAGATCAACCGACTGGTGGTCAACGCCCAGGCGCTGCTTGCCTCACTGAACAGCCGCGGCCAGGCAATCGATTATCTGTTGCAGAACGTCTCCGACGTTTCGAGGCAGTTCGCCGGATTCATCGACGACAACCCGAACATCAATCACGCGCTGACGCAATTGAATACGATCAGCGAGGTGCTGCTCAAGCGCAAGCAGGACTTCGCCGACGCGATCACCATCGCCTCCAAGATCATGAGTGGCCTTTCTGAATCGGTCGCCTCGGGCCCGTACTTCAAGACCCTCGTGGTGAACCTGCTGCCCGGCCAACTCATGCAGCCGTTCATCGATGCGGCGTTCAAACAGCGCGGCATCGATCCCCAGGAGTTCTGGCGCAATGCCGGTCTGCCCGCGTTCCGATTCCCGGATCCCACCGGTGCTACCCAGGCCAACGGCGCTCCGCCGATGCCGCCGCAGGTCCTGGAAGGCACGCCGGAGTTCCCGGGTCCGGCCGTGGGCCCCGGCTCACCCTGCTCCTACACGCCGACCGGCGGCAGCATGACGCCGGGCAACCCGCTGCCGTGTGCCGCTGCGACCGAGGGCCCCTACGGTCCCGTGCCCGGCGGGTTCGGCCCGCCCAATATCGCGGTATCCGCACCGGTTGCGGACTCCCCGACGCTCAATCACGGTGTGCCGTCGGGACTCGTGCCCGGTGAGGAAGGTCCGACGGTGATCGGCCTACCCGGTCCGGCACTGGCGCCCGGCCCGCCGGGAGCGCGCACCGTGCCGGTGCCGGCTGACCCTGCTGCGGTTGCGCCCGTCGACATGGGAGGGCAATAAGCCATGTCCGTTTTCAACTTCCGTAACAGGGACCTGTCCAAGATTTCGCGCGGCTCGGTGATCGTGGGCACGCTCGCGGTCATCCTCGGTTTGATCGCCGCGTTCGTGGGCTGGAATCTGTACAAGAAGGCGGCCACCACCACGGTTGTCGCCTACTTCGCCGATGCCCTGGCGGTGTACCCCGGCGACCGGGTGCAGATCATGGGCGTCAAGGTCGGCAACGTGGACAGTGTCGAGCCGGCCGGCGACAAGATGAAGGTCACGCTTAGCTACGACAGCCAGTTCAAGGTACCGGCGGATGCGATTGCCTCGGTCCTCAACCCGACCGTGGTTGCCTCCCGCGTGATTCAGCTGTCCCCGCCCTACACCGGTGGTCCGGCGTTGGCGGATAACGCGGTGATTCCGCTCGAGCGCACCCAGGTGCCGGTGGAGTGGGACGACATCCGCAGCCAGCTCAATACATTGGTCACCGAACTCGGCCCAACGCCCGGCCAGCCGAGGGGCCCGCTGGGCGATTTCGTCGAATCGCTGGCCAACGGACTTAATGGCAAGGGCAAGCAGCTCAACACGACCTTCCGGGCACTCAGCGACGCGATGGGGGCGCTGGGCCAGGGCAGGGGCGACCTGTTCGGGGTCACCAAGAGCCTGGCGCTGTTCGTCAACGCACTGCACCAGAGCGATCAGCAGATAGTCGCCCTGAACAGTGGCCTGGCCACCTTCACGGGTTCGCTCACCAACTCCGACCAGGAGTTGGCCAATGCGGTCAGGGATATCGACACGCTGCTCAAGACCGCACGAAAGTTCGTCGACGATAACGGATCAGTGCTCGCCAAAGACATCAACAATCTGGCCGGTGTCACCAACGCGCTGCTGCAGCCGGCGCCGCGAAACGGCATCGAGACGGTGCTGCACGTCTACCCGAACCTGGCCGGCAACATCAACGAGATCTACCACCCGACACACGGCACCATCCAGGGCGTTCCGGCAATCGCCAGCTGGGCCAACCCGATCCAGTTCGTCTGCAGCGCAATCCAATCGGCCAGTCGGCTCGGTTACCAGGATTCCGCGGAATTGTGCGCCCAGTATCTGGGCCCGATCTTCGACGCGACCAAGTTCAACTTCGCACCGCTCAGCCTGAACCAGTTCTCCGGCGCTGAGACGCTGCCGAAATACGTCGCCTACTCCGAGGAGCGGCTGCGTCCGCCGTCGGGCTACAAGGACACGACGGTGCCGGGCATCTGGTCGCGGGACACCCTGTTCTCGCACGGCAACTCCTCCACCGTCCCGTGGCAGGGTCCGCTGGGTGAGCCGGACTGGATCGTGGCCCCCGGCATGCAGGGTCTCGAGGTCGGACCCTTCACCGGTCCCATGCTGACACCGGATTCCCTGGCAGCACTCATGGGCGGACCCGACCCCGTCTCGGTTCCGCCGGCCGGCCCTCGGGGCGGCGCGCCGCCGAACTCCTACGACGGCTTCGGCAACCAGAACAACCCGCTGCCGCCGCCGTGGTACCCGGGCCCGATTCCGCCGCCGGCGCCCGGGGTGGATGTCGTGCCCGGACCGCTACCGGCTTCCCAGCAGATCGGCCCGCCCGCACCTGCTGCGGCGGCTCCCGGTCCGATGCTGCCTGCTGAGATGGGGGCCGGATAGTGACGTCATCGATGAACACCGCGTTCATGAAATCCGCTCGCCGGATGGGCTGGCGTGCTGCGGTCCTGCTCGTCGTGGCAATGGTGCTGACGTCATGCGGGTGGCGCGGAATCGCCAACCTCGCGGTTCCGGTCGGACCCGGCACCGGCAAGGGCGGGATGACGGTGTACGTCCAGGTTGCCGACACGCTGGCGCTCAACACGAACAGTCGGGTCCGGGTGGCCGATGTCTTCGTGGGCACGGTCCGCGAGATCCGACTCAATGACTGGGTTCCGACCCTGACCCTGTCGCTGGAGCCGGGAATCAAACTGCCCGCCAATGCCACGGCCAAGATCGGGCAGAGCAGCATCCTGGGCACCCAGCATGTGGAACTGGCCGCACCGGCGGACCCGTCGCCCCAACCGCTGCGCGACGGGTCGACGATCCCGCTCAAGAACTCCTCGGCGTTCCCGACTATCGAGCGCACCCTGGCCAGTCTCGCCACGGTGCTGCGCGGCGGCGGCATCCCGAACCTGGAGATCATCCAGACCGAGGTCAGCAATCTGCTCACCGGCAATGCCGATCAGATCCGGGATTTTCTGAACAACCTGAACACCTTCACCGATCGGCTCAACCAACAGCGCGGTGACATCGCCCGGGCGATCGAATCGACCAACACTTTGTTCAAGTACGTCGCCAGCCGCAACAGCACCCTTGACCAACTGCTGGTTGATCTACCTCCGCTGGTGGACTATCTGGCCGGTGCCAAGGACCGGATCACCGATACGGTGCTCGCCCTCGGGCGCTTCAACAAGGTGACCGGCGAGGCGTTGGCGGCCGCCCAAACCGACCTGAATACCAACCTCACGATGTTGCAGCGGCCGCTCAAGCAACTTGGCCGTGGTGCGCCGTACTTCCTGGAGGCGATGAAGTTGATCGTCACCAACCCCTACCCCCTGGACGGCATTCCGAAGGCGATGCGAGGCGATTACATCAACCTCTCACTGACGGCGGATCTGACGCTCAGCTCCCTGGATAACGGGTTGCTGACCGGCACCGGCTTCTCGGGGATGTTGCGGGCACTGGAGCAGTCATGGGGCCGGGATCCGCAGACGATGATCCCGGATGTCCGTTTCACCCCGCACCCGAACATGACCGACGGCGGCGGACCGTTCGTCGAGCGTGGCGAGTGAGTGAGGGGATGAACCGATGCTGACTCGCTTTATCAAGTTCCAGTTGGTGACCTTCATCGTCCTGACGGTGCTGGCTCTGGTAGGTCTGAGCATCTACTACCTGCGCCTGCCCAGCCTTGCCGGAATCGGTGAGTACAACCTCACCGTTGATCTGCCGTCCGCGGGCGGGCTGTACAAGACGTCGAACGTGACCTACCGAGGTGCCACGATCGGCTCGGTGACCGACCTCGTTCCCACCGAGAAGGGCGCTCGGGCCACCCTGCGCATCGGTGACAAGTACAAGATTCCGGTGGATGCCAGCGCCAATGTGCGATCGGTGACGGCGATCGGCGAGCAGTATCTGGACCTGGTGTCGGATGGGAAGTCGGGCCAGTACTTCAAGCCCGGCCAGACCATCACCAAGAGCACGGTTCCGCAACCGGTGGGTCCGGCCTTGGACGCGGCCTACAGGAACCTCGCCGCACTGCCGGCGGACAAGATCCCCACCCTGTTGGACGAGACGGCACAGGCCTTCGGTGGCCTGGGTCCGACACTGCAGAAGCTGACCGAAAACACGTCGCTGTTCGTTGATGAACTCAATAACAACATCACGGATATCAACGACCTCGTGGACAATTCGCCGCCACTGTTGGACACCCAGATCCAGTCTGCGGACGCGATCTACCGGTGGGCAGCCAACCTCAACTCGCTGACGGCGCAGGGCAAGGCGCAGGACCCGGCGTTGCGCAGCACTCTGCAACAGGCCGCGCCGACCGCCCAGGCGCTCAACACCCTGTTCATCGACGTCAAAGACAGCCTGCCGCAGACGCTGGCCAATCTCGAGATCATCATCGAGATGCTCAAGCGCTACAACAAGGGTGTGGAGCAGACGCTGGTGATGCTGCCGCAGGGTGCGGCTGCCGGCCAAACGGTGGCTGGTTCGTACAAGAACCAGGCCTCGCTGGACCTCGGCTTGGCGCTCAACCAGCCGCCGCCGTGCCTGACCGGGTTCCTGCCCGCCAGTCAATGGCGAGCACCAGCCGACACCAGTGTGAAACCGGTGGAGGACGGGCTCTACTGCAAGATCCCGAAAGACACGCCGGCCAACTCCGTTCGCGGCGCACGTAACTTCCCGTGCATGGACGTGCCAGGAAAGCGCGCTGCCACGCCCCTTGATTGCCGCAGCAACGAACCGTACACACCGCTGGGCACCAACCCGTGGTACGGGGATCCGAATCAGATCGTCAACTGCCCGGCACCGGGAGCACGCTGCGATCAGCCGGTCAATCCGGGCACGGTGATTCCCGCGCCGAGTGTCAACAATGGAATGAACCCATTAGCGTCGGAATTGCTGCCGCCGTCGGCGCCGCCGGCGCAGGACCCGCTGTCCACACCGGGTTCGGGTACCGTGCAGTGCAACGGGCAACAGCCCAACCCGTGCAACTACACCCCGACGCCTACTTCGGCGACGAACACGTCGGCGGTCTATGACGCCCAGACCGGGGATATCGTCGGGCCGGATGGTACGAAGTACACCGTCAAGAACTCGACCAGTACAGGAGACGACGGATGGAAGGAGATGCTGGCTCCGGTCAGCTGACCCCAACCCCGCCATTGACGGTGCCTGATCAGCCCGAGTCGGCGCTGAGTTCCGGACGCTTTCTGGTTCGTATGGCCACAGCGCTGTTGGCGGCGAGTGTTGCGTTGATCGCCGCTGGCGTGCTTGCCTGGGTCTCGAATCGACACGGTGCAGTGGCCGCCCGCGACGAAGTCGTGGCCGTCGACATGGCCAAGGACTGTATCGCGGCCACCCAGGCCCCCGATACCAAAGCGATGACCGAGAGCCAGCGCAAGATCATCTCCTGCACCACCGACAATTACGCACCGCAGGCGAATCTCTACAGCAGCCTGCTGACCGAGGCGTATCAGACGGTGAACGCGAAGGTGAAGATCGCCGATATCCGGGCAGCCGCGGAGAGGCACAACCCGGACGGTTCGATCGACGTCCTGGTCGCCACCCGCGTCAGTATGTCCAACGTGCAGGAGAAGGACCAGGAGTTGAGCTATCGACTGCGGGTGCGGATGGCACCTGTCGATGGCACCTACAAGATCGACAGTATCGAGCCGGTGGGCAAGTGACGGTGACGCTCGACGTGGAGGAGTTCGTCACCGAGGCGCCCGGCGCGGCCGGGCCGGCGGCGTCGTGGGCGGCTCGGGCCGGGGCCTTCACCATCGACGTGATCTTCGGCATGGGCGTGGTCGCGACTGCTCTTCTGGTCTGGCTGTCGGCTCCGCCACAGGGTTGGCTGTGGTGGCTGACCCTGGTGATCGGCGGTGCGGCGTTGATGGCCGTGCTGGTCAACCGATTGCTGTTGCCTGCCGCGACCGGGTGGAGCTTTGGCCGTTCGGTCTTCGGTATCGCGGTCGTCTCTCGGGCCGGCGATGCGGTCAGCCCCTGGCGACTGCTGCTCCGCGACCTGGCGCACCTGCTTGATACCGCGCCGCTATTCCTCGGCTGGCTTTGGCCACTGGTGGACTCGCGTGGCCGTACCTTTGCGGACATTCTCGTTCGCACCGAAGTTCACCGGATCGAAGGCGACCGCCCCGACTGGCGCAAGCGGGTGTTCATAGCGATCGCGGCGGCGGGAGGACTTGCCACCGTGACAGCCGGGGTGGGGTACCTGGGCGTCTATCGTCAGGAATTGGCCGTCGCCCAAGCCCGCGAGCAGATCGCCGTGCAGGGCCCGAAGATTGTCGCGGACATGCTCACCTACCGGGCCGCGAATCTCCAGGACGACTTTGCCCGCGCGCAGTCACTGGTGACTGACGGCTACCGGCCGACCTGGACCGCCCAACAGGACGCCATCCGCAAGGCCGGCGCGGTGGACAACGACTACTGGGTCACCAATAGTGCCGTGCTGGATTCGACGAAGAACCGCGCGACGATGCTGCTGTTGCTACAGGGACAGCGCGGCGCTAAAGGAAATCAGCGGTTTATCAGCGCGTCGGTTCGAGTCGGTTTCGAGAAAGCGTCGTCCGGTGACTGGCGGGTATCTGATCTCACCGTACTGACCGCGCCTAAATCCGGCGGGGGTGGCGGATGAGTCCACTGCGTCGGCTCACCCCGGCTGATCGGGAAACCACGTTCCGCGTGCCCGACCCTGAGCCCCGCCGTCGCAGGCTGGCAGTGGTCGCAGCGGCTGCGGGGGTCGCGCTGGTCTTGAGCGTCACGGTCGCAGCGGGGGTCTTCACCAAACACGAGAGCGTGCACCGTGCGCAGATCCGCGATGCGGATGTACTCGCCTTCGTGAAATCGTTCGTCACCAACTACACCTCGCCGGATCCGTTCCACGCCAACGACTATGCCAATTCGGTGTTGGCCCAGGGCACCGGTAAGTTCGCCAAGGCTTTCGATGAGAGTATCGACGGGATCGTCATTCAGGTAGCCCAAGCCGAACGAGGGTTCGGTGCCGTTCAGGAAATCGGGATCGAACGCTGGAATGACGACGCCAGTGTCGACGTCATCGCCGTGGCAATGATGACGACCAAGATGCCGGACGGCAAGCCCATCGAGAGTCCAAGCCGATGGGTTGTCACCGCGACCAAGGAGGGGGAGCAGTGGAAGGTCAGCGACCTGAAGCAGGTGATCTGAGTGACGCCGAAGCCACGGAGTCACCGACCCCTGCTGAAACACCCAAGGAACCTTCAGCCCTCCGGAAATGGTTGGTGCGCAACAAAACCCGGGTTGCAATCGCATCGACGGCTGGATTGTTCGTCATCGCGGGTGGCTTCGCCGGTGCGGCGGTTCAGCCCTACCTCGCAGATCGTGCCACCGTAGCCACCAAAGAGAAGATCGCGCGGACAGCCGCCGATGCGATCACCACACTGTGGAGTTACACCCCGGACAATATGGATAAGTTGTCCGATCGCTCGGCCAAATACCTCGGCGGTACTTTCGGGCAGGAGTATCGCCGCTATGTCGATGCGATCGCGCCCACCAACAAGCAGGCCAAAATAACCAGCAATACCCAGGTTGTGGCCGCCGCGGTCGAGTCGCTGCGTGGCTCGGAGGCCACCGCGTTGGTGTACACCAACACCACCTCGACAACGCCGCAGACCAACAACATCCCGTCGATTAAGTACCTGTCCTACCGGCTCGAACTACAGCGTGAGGGTCGGGACTGGCGGGTCATCAAGATGACCACCGTGACGTCACTGGACCTGACTCCCAAGCTCTAGTCCCACGCTCTAGTTGAACGCCAACCAGCTCGGGAGCGCACGTTCGCGGGCGTCGCACAGGACCGCCACGGTGTCGCAGGATCCCCTGGGCGAGCCGGCGCCGGCCCACATCCCGCCGGTATCGCGGCGCAGCACGATTGATGAGGAGCCGCCGCCATCGAGCAGGACCGCGGTGTCACTGCTCAAGCCGCGGAAGAGGTCCTGAATCTGATCGGGTGTGTAGCTGCCACCCTGAAAGACGTACATCTCGTCTTTGTCCCGGGCGTAGGCCACCGCCGTCCTGGCCGCGCTCGGACCGGAATCGTTGAGCTGGCCGGTGTCTCCGGGAGCCAACAACTTCAGACCACTGACGGCGACGAACCGGGTGCCGTTCGCGACCAGCTTGTTGATCACCGGGGAGGCGGCGTCGTAGTCGTTCGGTGCCTTCGGCGTCACCACGAACGGCGCGCCACGCACCGGAAGGATCAGTGTGCTCAGTGCCGTCCAGACCTCGTCACCGCCGGAGAGCGCCTGTTTACCGGCATAGGCCAGGGTCCCGGTCACCGCCATGTTCGCCCGGCCCAGCCCCGCGGTGTTGTCGATATAGGCCCCGAGTGGCGAGCTACACCCGGTGCTCTTCCAGGATCCGGCCTGCTGTGAGCGGACGTCGAAGAAGTTCGCGTTGATGGCGATGGTGGGTTGTCCGAGTGCCTGCCAGGCTTGTAGCGGGGCGTAGGTTTCCGAAGCCTGCAGCAGACCTTCGGAGGTGCGGGCCCCGGGTGTCCGCTCACATCGCGCCTGGGCACCCTGGTGAGTGTCGACCAGGAGCCGCGGGGCGATTCGTTGGGAGGCCGACTTCACGACCATCAGATGCCCGCCATTGGTCATCTCGTACCAGTCGCCGGCGGCATTGAGCATCGGGGCCGGGAAGCCGTTGCCGAAGTTGTAGACCAGGTAGCTGCCCCGGGTGGTCGCAATGGCCTGCGCCAGCTGCTCGCGACCGGCGGCGGCGGCGGCCGACGGGCAGTGGGTCGCGCTCAGCATCACGCAGGCAACCACCGCCATACACCCGGTGCGGATGCGACGAAGGGTGGTGGCAGGGCTTGGCACGGGAATAACGATAACCCCGTACGTAACACTGTCAACATCCGTAACGGCCAGGTCACTGTTCGACCGCAGGCGTATTACGAAGTGCCCCAGCAGAATCCGCCTGCCGGTCTCAGGCCCCCGGGCGCTTCCTCCAGCGCTCCTCATAAGCCGCGATCTCGTGCGGTTCGTCCATGCTCTCGCGGATCATCGCCCTCTCGCGGCGGATGACCGATCGCATGGTGAGCCAGATCAGCACGATCAGTGCGACGGCCGCGATAATGATGTAGATGGCTGTGAAGTCCGCACTGCCCATCGTGGTCCCCGATCTCTATGTAGCCGTGCCCGGTGTCCGGTGCCAAGTTCATGGTCGACCGGTTTCGGGTTTGTGCGGTGCAGAATCATGAAATTTTTATAATCTCCCTTCGGAAGAGTGGCGCGGTGCCGACGCAGTCCCCCGAAGGCCCCGGTTACCCTCGGCTGATGGTCACAGGGCGCACTGAGCGGACGTTCACAGGAACAGGCGGGGTCCGCGTGGTCTACGACGTGTGGACCCCGGATCGCGAACCGCGCGGTGTGGTCATCCTGGCGCACGGATACGGCGAGCACGCCCGCCGCTACGACCACGTCGCACAGCGGTTCGCCGACGCCGGTCTGGTGACCTACGCCCTCGACCACCGCGGCCATGGCCGCAGCGGTGGAAAACGCGTCCGCGTACGCCACATGTCGGAGTTCGTCTCCGACTTCCGATCCCTGGTCGTGACCGCGACCGCGGAGAACCCGCGGCTGCCGCGAGTCGTGCTGGGCCACAGCATGGGCGGCGGAATCGTGCTCGCCTACGGCGCGCAGTACCCGGACTCCTACGACCTGATGGTGCTGTCCGGTCCGGCGATCGCCGCCCACACCGGGGTGTCCAAAGCCAAGGCGCTGCTGGGCAAGGCGGTCGGTTCACTGCTTCCCGATCTGCCGATTGAGCAGATCGATCCGGATGCGGTGTCCCGTGATCCTCAGGTGGTGGCGGACTACCGGGCCGACCCACTGGTGTACCGCGGGAAGATTCCCGCCGGTATCGGCAAGGCGCTGCTGGTAGTGGGGGAGACCATGCCGCAACTGGCCGGCGGTATCACCGCACCGCTGCTGGTGGTGCATGGCGGTCAGGACCGGCTGGTGGCTGCCGCGGGCAGCGAGCGGCTCGTGCGGTGCGTGGGTTCTCGCGACGTCGAACTCAAGGTGTATCCGGAGCTGTTCCACGAGGTGTTCAACGAGCCCGAGCGCGACGTCGTGCTCGATGATGTGACCGGCTGGATCGCGGCCCGGCTGTGATCCAGCGACTGCTGGTCGCGGTGCTTGCCGTGATCCTGGTGGCCGGGTGTGGGCGCAACAGCCGCGCCGAGTGGGTCGAGGACGAGGCGAGCTTCGACGCCGCCGGGTTGACCCTGCACGGCACCTACCGCCACCTTTCCGGCAGTGGTGTGGGCCCGGCCGCCCTACTCATCTCCGAGAGCGGCCGCACCGACCGCAATGGCGATAACAATGTCGCCGGTCCGGTCGGCAATATGCGACAGCTCGCGGAGTTCCTCTCCGAGCGCGGCGTGGCGACGCTGCGCTACGACAAGGTCGGTACCGGCATCACCGGACTGGGCCCATTCGCCGCCCACCCCGCCGATGTGGGAAGTGCGGTCTATACCGATGGCGCCCGGGCGGCGGTGCGATTCCTGGCCGGGCAGCCCGGAACCGATGCCGGCCGAATCTCGGTGTACGCCGTGGGGGAGGGCACGATCCATGCGATGTCGCTGGCCGATGACACCTCGCCCGGCGCGCCGAGGATCCACTCGCTGGGGCTGCTCCAGCCGTTGCCCGCGCGCTACCTCGACCTGATCACCGGCCGGGTGCGGGCCGATGTGGCGGCCGCTGTGCGCGCCGGCGCCAAGACCCAGCAGCAGGCGGATGCCGTCCTGGCCGCCTGGTCGGCCGCGGTGGTGCAGGCCCGCACCACCGGGACTGCGCCGACCACGCTGCCCGAGGGACTCGGTGCGATCCTGGGTCCCGGCAACGTCAAGGCGGTTGTCGAGTCCGACGCGATCGACCCCGTCGAATTGGCTTCCCGTATCCCGGCAGGCACGCCGGTTCTCCTCACCTGCTCGGATTCTGATGCTCAGGCCGGTTGCGCCGATATCGCACCGTTGGCTGAAGCGTTGGCGCAGACCGCGCTGCAACTGGTTAAGCTCTCCGGAGTCAACCACGTCTTGCGTGATGACCCCAGCGACAGCGTCGCCAACTACGCCAGCAAGGATCCGCTGTCACCCCAACTCACCGCCGCGCTGGATCAGTTCGCCACCAAGTAGTCAATCCGAGGAGGACACCATGGGCATATCAGCCCGCTCGCCTGTGATCACAGCCGCCGTCGCGGTCATCGGGGCCAGCGCCCTGGTCGGACCCCCGATACAACCGGTGCCCGCGGTAGCGCTGCCGTCAGCGGCGGCGGTAACCCTGGTCGGGTTCGCCAGTCCGCTGAGTCAGCTGTTCGGCACGCTGAACATGGCGAGCAACTATCTGTTCAGCTCCGCCGACCCCACCGCGGCGAATGCGTGGCCGTACGCACAGTTCGGCACGTACTGGGGCGTCCCGCCGGCGGCATACCCGGTACTGCCTGCAATCCTCAGCGAGGACGGTCTGGGAGGCTACTCGGCCGTCGGTGTGATTCCGCAGATCATCAATGACGCCCTCCCGGCGCTGAGCCAACTCGGCAGGAACGGATCCGATTACCTCGAGACCACCGGCAACGCGGTGGCCACCGCGGGTATCGCGATCAGCCAGGGGGTGTGGGACTTTCCCTCAGCGGTGCTCACCGCCACCCAGGAGGCTCTTGCCGGTGATGTGACCGCGGCACTGGCGACATTGAGTGCGGCGATACTGGGCCCGATCACCACCGCCGGCACAGCACTGCTCGCCGCGGGAACTTACGTTCTGACGGGTGTGACGACCCGGGCGGCGGCCTTTCTGGCGGGTCTCACGGCACCGCGAGCATATGGATTCGCCGTGGGTGGTGTCCCACTGCTGATCCGCAAGGCGATCGCGATAACACGAACCGTGCTGGCCGACCTCGCCACCCTGAATGTCGAAGGCGCCTGGAACGCGGGCGTCGAGGGACTTCTGGGCCCGTCTGGTGTGATCGGCATGGCACTGAACATCACCATTGGCGCCGGTGTGCAGACCGGCCCGATCACCAGCAGTCCGGCGACGCGGGACGAACTTTCCGCCAACTACATACCGGGTGTCCGCACCGCGGTTCAGGCGGATTTGAAGAACGTAGCCTCCAGCCTGGCGGTGCCCAACCCGGCGCCACCGGTTCCGTCGCCGGTCGTGTCGTCGGGGGCCGGAACCTCGGGGGCCGGAACCTCGGGGGCCGCCGCCCGATCGACTGCGCTGGGTTCCACGACTGCGGTGGGTAAGCGGCCGATCCAACACCGGGTGTCGAGGAAAACTGACCCGGTCGCCGATGCCAGAGGCGTGAATCCGTAAGTTTCACCGCGGAGATTGTTGATGAATTCCGGTGTGGGGAAATCTCACCGGTTAGCGGATCGGGATCGGTGAGGATGTCGCTGCTGTCGCCTAGCGTGGCGCCATGACCGAGGACAGGATGCTCGCCCGCATCGCCGCCCTGCTTCGCCAGGCCGAAGGTACCGATAACACCCATGAGGCCGAGGCCTTCATGGCTGCCGCACAACGTCTGGCGACAATGACGTCGATCGATCTTGCGGTGGCGCGCGCCCACGCGGCCTCCCGTACTGCCGCCCAGGTTCCGACCCAGCGGACGATCACCATCGGCGAACCGGGTAGCCGCGGGTTGCGCACCTACGTCCAACTGTTCGCGGCGATCGCCTTGGCTAACGATGTCCGGTGTGACGTGGCGTCGAACTCGACGTTCGTCTATGCCTACGGGTTCACCGAGGATATCGATGCCAGCCATGCGCTGTATGCCAGCCTGGTGGTGCAGATGGTGCGCTCCTGCGACGCCTACCTGGCGACCGGTGTGCACCGGCCCACGCCCACCATCACCGCGCGGCTCAACTTCCAACTGGCCTTCGGTACCCGGATCGGTTCTCGGCTCTCCGAAGCCCGTGACGAGGCCAAGCGGGAGGTGGCCAAGTCCCGCAGGGCGGCGCCCGGGACCGCTATCGCGTTGCGCAACAAGGAAATCGAGCTTCGCGATCACTATCGCGCCGAGTCCAAGGCCCGCGGAACCTGGCGGGCCACCAGTGCCACGGCGGGTTATTCGTCGGCCGCGCGCCGTGCCGGTGACCGCGCCGGACGCCAGGCCCGGTTGGGCTCCAGCCCCGAATTGCCGGGTTTGCGGCCCCGGCTGCCGCGGTGAGCGTTCGAGACAGTCAGCGTTCTCGGGTCTATGCGGCCGAGGAGTTCGTCCGCACCCTCTTCGACCGCGCCGCCGAGCACAGTTCGCGCGCCATCGACTTCTTCGGTGATCCGATCACCCTGCCGCCCGAAGCACGGTTTGCCTCCATGGAGTCCGTGCAGCGTTATCTCGACGCGGTGCTGGCGCTGCCGGCCGTGACTGCCCGCTGGCCGGGGCGCAGCCGGATCGCCGTTCGTCCCCGGCGTTCTGCGACAGCTGCCCATTATGAAAACCGTGACGGCACAGGCGTTATCGCGGTTCCGGAGCGTGGTGCCAGCGGCTGGGCGATGCGTGAACTCGTCGTACTCCATGAGGTGGCCCACCACCTGGCAGCCGACAGCGCCCCCGCGCACGGGCCGCAGTTCGTGGCGACATTCTGTGAGCTGGCCGCGACGGTGATGGGCCCGGAAGTGGGTCACGTGCTGCGGGTGGTCTATAGCAAGGAGGGCGTGCGATGACGGGCGAGCCTCAGCCCGCCGCCGCGACCTCGACCGGCACCGCATTGAGTACCGCGTTGCCGGACAGCGGATCCAGCAGAGAATCGTCGAAGAGACTGTTGACGTTAACCCCGGGCTGCTGAGCGGCTACCGACATCCGGGTGCCGGGCGCGGAGTGTCCCCAGCCGTGCGGCAGTGACACCACGCCCGGCCGGATGGCATCGGTGATCTCGACCGGCACCTCGAGCTTGCCGCCCGGGCCGGTCACCACGGCCAGATCGGTCACGCCCAATCGGGAGGCGTCGTCGGGATGGATCTGCAGCGTGCAGAGGTTGGAGCCGCCGGACAACGCCGGCAGGTTGTGCAGCCAGCTGTTGTTGGAGCGCAGTTGCCGACGTCCGATGAGCAGGAAGCCGCCGTCGCGGTTTCCCAGCGAGGCGTGCAGCCGTGGGATATCGGCCAGGATCGCCTCGGGCGCCAATTCGACCATGCCGGTGGGAGTGCGCAGGACCTCCGGGATCCGCGGCATCAGCGGACCCAGATCGATACCGTGCGGGTTGTCCTTGAGCCGCTGCAGGTTCAGGCCCTCCGGTTTGGTGCCGAATGCATCACCGAACGGGCCAAGCCGCAGCAGCATGTCTAGCTGCCGTTCGTAACCGGGACCGTCCGCCAGCATCGCGGTCAACTCGTCGACTGATCGTCCCGCGACCGGTGAGTTGGAATCGGCGACCTCTTTGCCCAGCTTCGTCGCGATCATCTGATCGTCGACCAGGGCGGGGTCGGCGTCAGTTCCCAGGCCGCGCATGATCAGCGCCAACCGGGACAGAATTTCGCACTCGTCGGGCCGGCCATCGGCCAGCGGCATGACCGGCGGGGAATATCGCGCGTTGTTGCGCACCGCCGCCGCCGCGAATGCGATGTCGAAATGCCCAACCTGTGACGGCGGCGGGGGCGGCAGAATCACATCGGCGTGCCGCGTCGTCTCATTGAGGTAGGGATCCACCGACAGCATGAAGTCGAGGGTGTCGAGGGCATCGGACAGCCGCGGACCATCCGGCGCCGACAGCACCGGATTCCCGGCCAGCGTGATCATTGCGCGGATCTGACCGTCGCCGGCGGTCTCGATCTCCTCGGGCAGCGCGACGGTGGGCAGCTCGGACAACACCTCCGGGTATCCGGAGACCCGGCTGTGCCAACGGCCGGTGGTGAAACCCCGGCCCGGCCGGGCGGACCGCGGTGCGGAGCTCACTGATGAACTCGCGAACATCACCCCGCCGGCCCGGTCGAGGTTGCCGGTCAGGATGTTCACGACATCGACCAGCCAGCTGGTGATCGTGCCGAACTCGACGGTGGATGTGCCCATGCGGCCGTACACCGCCGCACTCGGGGCGCCCGCGATCTCGCGGGCCAGGGTGCGGATCTCGTCGGCGCTCACCCCGCAGTGTTCGGCGACCGCCTCGGGTGGGAAATCGGCCGCCGCGGCGCGGACCTGCTCCACGCCGGTCACGTGATCCCCCAGGTGGCCGAGATCCACCAGGTTCTCGTCGAAGAGCACGTTGACGACAGCGAACAACCACGCGCCGTCGGTGCCGGGCCGGGGTGCAATGTGTCGGTCGGCCAATTCGGCGGTACGTGTCCGGTTCGGATCGACCACGATCAGCCGACCTCCGCGGCGGCGGATTGCTTTCAGCTTTCCCGGGAAATCGGCTGCGGTGGCCAGACTTCCATTGGATACCACCGGATTTCCTCCGATGATGACCAGATAGTCGGTGCGATCGAGATCGGGAATCGTGAACGGCACCGGAGCGCCGTACATGAAACCGCACGCGACATGCTTGGGCATCTGGTCCAGGGTGCTGGCCGAGAAGATGCTGCGGGTGCCCAGGGAACGGACGACGGCCGGCACGTAGAGCGACCCGGCGATGGTGTGGGCGTTCGGGTTGCCCAGGTATATCCCCACCGACGAGCCACCGGTGGCGGCGATGACGCGCCCGAGGCCCTCGGCGGCAGCGGCGAAGGCTTCGTCCCAACTGGTCTCGACGAGTTCGCCGTCGCGGCGCACCATGGGGCGCTGCAGGCGGTCGGGATCGTTGTCGAGTTCGGCGAAGCTCGCCCCTTTGGGACAGATGAACCCGTGACTGAAGACATCATCGCGGTCGCCGCGGGCCGCGGTGACTTTGTCGTCGGCGATAGTGAGGACCATCCCGCAGGTGGCTTCACACAACGGGCAGATACGCAATGCGGTATGGCTCACCCGAATCACTGTGCGCCTGCGGGGCTGCCGTTGCAAGAAGCACGACCTGACCGGGCCGTTAGATTATTTGCTATTCTCACGAGGATTTGGAGATATGCCACAGGGGGGTTCCACGATATGGTCGCCATCAACGTTGCTGGCAAGGATCGCTGCGGGCGCGGACCCGCCGCAAAACTGGCGGTGCTGGGTGCGGTTGCGGTGACGGCGGGCGCGATGGTGGCGGGGCTGACGCCGCCGGCCGCCGAGGCCGACGTGACCTTCGGCGCGGTCGCGACGGGGCCACTGTTCCGAGTCGCCCAGGCGCTCGGCGTTACCAGCATCGACATCCTCGACGTCGATGTGCTTGGCACCATCACCATCAACCTGGACTACGCGCTGTCGGCCCCGACGGTCCTCGCCGACGACGTCAACGCGTTCCCGTTCGGCGGCTTCACACCCGTGATCTCCACCTTCAAGCGCCAGCCCGGCGGCACGCTGGGCGCCGCTATCCTCGGCGGGTCCGGCTTCGGCGCCTATCAAGCCGGAATCGCATACGAGGCGCTGCTGGCCAGCGCTAAGGGGAACACTCCCGCCGGATACACCCCGCTGGTGCCAAGCGGGAAGGTCAACTCGGTGACCGGAGAGCCGTGCACCTCCGGCCTCACCTGTGTGCAGGGCGTCAACGTGACCAACCTTGCGGTGGCGCAGGTGAACAATCCGGGTACGCCCAACGGTGGGCTCTATGCCCGGTTCGCCCCGATCCTGAATCTGTTCGGCTTCGAAGCCGTCAGTCAGGGCGGGATGTCGGGATCGAGCACCGGGGTTGCGCTGAACGCCGCAACGGTGGGCCTGGCGCTGGGATACAACCTGATGTCGGATTTCCCGGCCACCCTGAATCCGTTCTCGTTGGCTAATTCCCTTCTGGCGACGGCACTTCCGACCAATTTCCTCGGTGGGTCCACCCTTGCCGGCACATCGGAAGATGTGATCTACGCCAAGCTCGGCGCGCTGGCGGCGCTGAACCTGTCCAGCACCACCTATGGCACGCTGGTACCCACCGATCTTCCCCTGCTGGAGCCGTTGCGCCTGCCGGCCCGACTCATCAACGCCGCGTTCCAGGCGCTCGGTGTGCCGATCACCGTTCCCACCCCGCTGGCCGACGCGCTACAGCCCGCGGCGGAGATCCTGGTCAATGTCGGATACACCGACGTCCAAACGCCCAGCGAAGGCGGCACCTACAACCGGACCTACGACCAGTCCGGGACCTACACGCCGTATCTCTCGGTCAACCCGCTGACCCCGGCCGAGTGGGCACAGGTGCCCGGTGATGTCGTCAGGGCGCTTATCAACGGTTTCCTACCGGGGTTGGCCGGATCCGTCGGGGCAGCGATGTCGACGGCCACGGTTCCGGCGGCTCGCACCGTCGCCGCGCGCACGGCCCGCGCACGTCAGCCCCGTCAGCGGGCCGGTCAGGTCAGGGACGCTGCCACGCCCAAGCGTTCCGCGGCTGCCAGGTCCGCGGCGAGCGCAGCAGGCTAATCGCAGACCGCGCCCTGGGCCGCCGAGCCGACCAGCTTGGTGTACTTCGCCAGTACCCCGCGGGTGTAGCGGGGCGTCGGCGGAGTGAATCCTGCTCGGCGCGAATCGAATTCGGCGGGCTCGACAACGATATCGAGCGTCTGCTTCGCCACGTCGAGGCGGATACGGTCTCCATCGGCGACGAAGGCGATCGGCCCGGCGTCGACGGCCTCGGGCGCCACGTGGCCCACGCACAACCCGGTGGTGCCACCGGAGAATCGGCCGTCGGTGAGCAGCAGCACATCCTTGCCCAGCCCGGCGCCCTTGATCGCGCCGGTGATGGCCAGCATCTCGCGCATACCCGGTCCACCCTTGGGGCCTTCGTAACGGATGACCACCACATCGCCGGCGGTGATGGTGCCATCCTCGAGGGCATCCATGGCCGCGCGCTCTCCGTCGAAAACCCTTGCCGTGCCTTCGAACACGTCTGAATCGAACCCGGCGGACTTGACCACCGCGCCTTCGGGAGCCAGAGATCCGTGCAGGATGGTGATCCCGCCGGTGGGGTGGATCGGATTGGACAGCGCCCGAAGAACTTTGCCATCGGGATCCGGCGGGTTGATGTGCGAGAGATTCTCCGCCATGGTCTTTCCGGTCACCGTCAGGCAGTCGCCGTGCAGGAGTCCGGCGTCCAGTAATGCCTTCATCACGACCGGCACACCGCCGATGCGGTCGACGTCGTTCATCACATGGCTGCCGAATGGTTTGACATCGGCCAGGTGTGGGACTTTCGCACCGATCCGGTTGAAGTCGGCCAGCGACAGCTCCACCTCGGCCTCATGAGCGATGGCCAGCAGATGCAGCACGGCATTGGTGGACCCGCCGAACGCCATCACCACCGCGATGGCGTTCTCGAACGCCTCCTTGGTGAGGATGTCGCGGGTGGTGATACCGCGGCGCAGTAACTCGACAACAGCTTGTCCACTCTGCCGCGCAAATCCGTCGCGCCGACGGTCGGTGGCCGGCGGGGCGGCACTTCCCGGCAGCGAAAGCCCCAGGGCCTCGCCCGCGCTGGCCATGGTGTTGGCGGTGTACATGCCGCCGCAGGCACCTTCGCCCGGACAGATCGCCCGCTCGATGGCGTCGACATCCTCGCGCGACATCAGACCGCGCGCGCAGGCGCCGACGGCCTCGAACGCGTCGATAATGGTGACCTCACGCTCGCTGCCGTCGGACATTTTGGCCCAGCCCGGCAGGATCGAACCGGCGTAAATGAATACCGCGGCCAGATCCAGGCGCGCAGCGGCCATCATCATGCCCGGTAGCGACTTGTCGCATCCGGCCAGCATCACCATGGCGTCCATCCGCTCGGCCTGCATGACGGTCTCGACGCTGTCGGCGATGATCTCGCGTGACACCAGCGAGAAGTGCATACCCTCATGCCCCATCGCGATGCCGTCCGAGACCGAGATGGTGCCGAATTTCATCGGGAAGCCACCGGCTTCGAAGACCCCCTCCTTGGCCGCGTTCGACAGCCGATCCAGCGAGAGGTTGCAGGGGGTGATCTCGTTCCAGGACGAGGCCACGCCGATCTGCGGTTTGGCGAAGTCCTCGTCACCCATTCCGACCGCCCGTAGCATGCCGCGGGCGGCCGACTTCTCCAGGCCGTCGGTGACGTCTCTGCTGCGGGGCTTGATGTCGGGAGTTTCGCTCATCACGTCAGTATGACCCGCTGCACACGGCTGCCAAAATCTCATTCTGATACCCCCGAGGGGTATCGGGTACAGTGGGGAGTATGACTGTCACCCGCACTCGCCTTGTCGCCCTGCTTGCCGCATTCGTCGCCGCAGGCGTCGTTTCGTCCTGCAGCTCCGCCACCAAGGAGGATCACGGCGCGCAGTCCTCGGCCAGCGCTACCGGGCAGGTGGCCGCCCATGACACTGACGACGTCCAGTTCGGGCAGATGATGATCGCGCACCATCAGCAGGCGATCGAGCTCGCGATGCTGGTGCCCGACCGGTCGTCCAACCCGGACGTGGTCGCACTTGCCGCCAAGATCGTCGGCGAACAGCAGCCCGAGATCAACACCATGAAGGCGCTGCTGCTGCAGTGGAACGTCAACCCCACCGAGATGCCGCACGAGAGCGGTCATGCGGGCATGACCATGGCCGGCATGGTCGATGACGCCACGTTGGTCAAACTCGACAGCCTCAAGGGAGCGGATTTCGACGCGCTGTGGCTGCAGTCGATGATCAACCACCACCAGGGCGCCATCGAGATGGCCAAGTCGGAGATCGCCGACGGCAAGAGCGCCGATATGGTCACCCTGGCTAAGAACATCGCCGCCGCCCAGCAGGGTGAGATCGATCAGATGAAACAGATGCTGGGAGGGTAAATGACTGGGCAGCAGGGATATTCGGATAACAAGGACAATTACGCGAAACGACTGCGCCGCATCGAGGGCCAGGTGCGGGGCATTGCCAAGATGATTGACGACGAGAAGTACTGCATCGATATCCTCACTCAGATCAGTGCCGTCAACAGCGCGCTGCAGTCGGTGGCACTGGGCCTGCTCGATGAACACCTCGGTCACTGTGTGAGCCGCGCGGTCGCCGAGGGTGGTCAGGAGGCCGACACGAAACTCGCGGAGGCTTCAGCGGCCATCGCCCGGTTGGTGCGTTCCTGAGCCTTGATGTCTGCCGCTGGTCTCGGCACGGTCTCGAACCGGTTTACCCGAGTGTTGAGGGGCTTGGAACCAGGTCGGCAACCGATACCGTGATGCGTGCCCACTCAGGCCAGGACAGTCGACGTCGTGACCCCGCCTCGTTCCGGACCCTGGACACCTCGGGTCGCAGTTGCGCTGGCGGTGCTGGCGGCGGCGGCGTTCGTCTACGTGACTGCCGAGATCATGCCCGTCGGGGCGCTGCCGGCCATCGCCGACGATCTTCGGGTGAGCGAAGCGACGGTGGGCACACTGCTGGCGAGTTACGCGTTGGTGGCGGCGTTGGCCACGGTTCCACTGGTGCGCTGGACCGCGGCCTGGCCACGACGGACGACGCTGCTGTTCACCCTGATCTGTCTGGTTGTTTCGCAACTGATCTCGGCACTTGCGCCGACATTCACGGTGCTTGCTTTTGGCCGGGTGCTGTGCGCCCTCACCCACGGGTTGATGTGGTCGGTGATCGCCCCCATCGGCGCGCGGTTGGTGCCCGCGACACATGCCGGCCGGGCCACCGCCGCGGTCTATGTGGGAACCGGGCTGGCGCTGGTCGTCGGTAGCCCGCTGACCGCAGTGATGAGCCAGCTGTGGGGCTGGCGGTCGGCCGTCGCCGTCATCACGGTGGCTGCCGTCGCGGTACTCGTTGCGGCTCGATTCACGGTCCCGCTGATGGCGATGTCTGCCTCCGGAACCGGCCCGCGCCGAAGGCGGCACCACCGCAACCGCCGCCTGCTGGCGATGAGCGTGCTGACCCTGGTCGGCGTCACCGGGCACTTCATCTCCTACACCTTCATCGTCGTCATCATCCGCGACGTCGTCGGCGTGAACGGGACCAACCTGGCCTGGCTACTGGCCGCCTACGGAATCGCGGGTCTGACCGCCATGGGATTGCTGGCCCGGTCCGGGGATCGGCGACCCAAGGCCGCCATCGTCGGGTGTCTGGGAGGTTTGTCACTGGTTTTTGTGGTGCTTGCCGGGCTGGCCCTCGGTGACGGCCACACCGGGTCCACGGTTCTGATCGGGATCGTGGCCATCGTGGGGTGGGGAGCCACAGCCACCGCGATGTCGCCCATGCTGCAATCGGCCGCCATGCGGCACTCACCGGAGGACCCTGACGGAGCCTCGAGCCTGTATGTGGCGGCCTTCCAGGTCGGCATCATGGCGGGCTCAGTGATCGGCGGACTGCTGTTCTCCCATGGCGGCGCGGCAGTGATGCTCACGGCCTCGGCGTTGCTGATCGCATCCGCTCTGGCATGTGTCATCACCAGCCGACACCTGTTGGGTTTGGCCGGCGGGAAGTAACGCTCGTCACGCCCCTGGCGATCATTTACACAGGTCAGCCAGTTGGTCTTGGGCTCTAATGGGGTCCGCCGGGCGGTTGCGGATCCATCGTCGGCCCCTGCGCTATGTCAGACTGGACGACGAGAGCATTGGAGGAGTTTGGTGAAGCGGGTGAAAGGCGTCATGGCCGCCGCCCTGTGTGTGGTGGGGGTCGCGGTCGGCGGTCTGGGCAGCGGTTCGGCACTGGCCGATCCGGATCAACCGCCGGTGGACCCGCAGTTGGTCAATGCTGCGCCGGTTCCCGTCGAGCCCGCACCGATCGAATTTCCCCCGCCCCCGCCGCCGATTCCGGGTGATCTGGCAGCGCCCGTCGACGTGTCGCCGCCACCACTGGATGTGCCGCCGCCGCCAGTGGATGTGCCGCCTCCGGTGGCCCCACCTCCGGTCACCATGAGCGCGGCCAAGGGCCAAAATGCCGCGCCCTACACCGGTGACCCGGTGTTCGCACCGCCCGGATTCAACCCGGTCAACGGCGCAACGGTCGGTGTCGCCAAGCCGATCATCATCAACTTCCAACGGCCGATCGCCAACCGGCCGTTGGCCGAGCAGTCGATCCACATCTCCTCGTCACCGGCAGTACCGGGGACGTTCTACTGGACGACTGACACCCAGGTGCGCTGGCGGCCCTACAACTTCTGGCCGGCCGGCACCCAGGTTCACATCGACGCCAGCGGTGCCCAGTCGAACTTCCGGGTCGGTGAGGCCCTGGTGGCCACCATCGATGACAAGGCCCACCAGATGACCATCACCCGCAACGGGAAGGTGGAGAAGACGTTCCCGGTGTCGATGGGCATGCCCGACGGCAAGCACGAGACCAAGAACGGCACCTACTACGTGCTGGAGAAGTTCCCCGACATCATCATGGACTCGTCCACCTACGGTGTGCCGGTGAACTCACCGAATGGCTACAAGCTCAAGGTGCAGTGGGCCGTTCGCATCGACAACAGCGGCGCCTTCGTGCATAGCGCCCCGTGGTCGGTGGCGGATCAGGGCAAGCGCAACGTCAGCCACGGCTGCATCAACCTCGGACCGGATAATGCGAAGTGGTTCTACGACAACTTCGGCAGCGGGGATCCGGTCATCGTGAAGAACTCCGTCGGGCTTTACAACAATCCTGACGGTGCCGACGACTGGCAGTGGACGCTCTACTGAGTCTGGTCTAGCTCCAGATCCGTACCCGCTGCTTCGGTTCAAGGTAGAGCGCGTCGTCCTCGGTGACGTCGAAGGCGTCATAGAAGGCGTCGATGTTGCGCACGACACCGTTGCAGCGGAACTCCGGCGGTGAATGCGGGTCGACGGCGAGTCGCCGGACGGATTCAGCCACGCGGGATTTAGTCCGCCATACCTGCGACCAACCGAATAGCACGCGCTGCACCCCGGTGAGGCCGTCGATCACCGGAGCCTTCCGATCGCCCAGCGACAACTGGTAGGCGAGCAATGCGATGGATAGCCCGCCCAGGTCGCCGATATTCTCGCCGACCGTGAACGCACCCTGAACATGCGGGGATTCGGATCGACCCTCCAGATCCCGCGGCACATAGGCGTCGTACTGCTCGATGAGCTTTTTTGTGCGGCCATTGAACTCGTCGCGGTCCGCATCGGTCCACCAGTCCACCAGGTTGCCGTCACCGTCGTATTTGGAGCCCTGGTCGTCGAACCCATGACCGATCTCGTGTCCGATCACCGCCCCGATACCGCCGTAGTTGGCGGCATCGTCGGCCCCGGCGTCGAAGAACGGTGGCTGCAGTATTGCGGCCGGGAAGACGATCTCGTTCATGCCGGGGTTGTAGTAGGCGTTCACCGTCTGCGGCGTCATGAACCACTCGTCGCGGTCCACCGGACCGCCGAGTTTGGCGACTTCGCGGTCGAACTCCACCTGGTAGCCACGAATCACGTTGCCGTACAGATCATCTCGTGTGATAACCAGCGCAGAGTAGTCACGCCACTTCTTCGGATAACCGATCTTGGCGGTGAACTTGTCCAGCTTGGCCAGTGCACGCCTTCTGGTCGCAGGTGTCATCCATTCCAGGTCGGTGATGCTCACCCGGTAGGCCTCGCGAAGATTGGCGACCAGGGTGTCCATCCGCTCCCTGGCCTGGGGCGGGAAGTGGTGCTGCACATAGAGCCGGCCCACCGCATCGCCCATGAGGCCCTCGACCAGTGACACCGCCCGCTTCCAGCGGTCACGGATCTGCTCGGTGCCGCTCAACGTGTAACCGTAGAAGGCGAAATCCTCCTCGACCAACTCCTGGGTTCCGACCGCGGCGCGGGCATGGATCAATCGCCAGCGCGCCCAGTCCTGCCAATCGGTGATGTCCGCACCCGACCACAGTTCGGCGAACGAACTCAGGTAGTCCGGTTGGCGCACAACGAGTTCGGCGACCTTCTCGGGTGCGATTCCCAGAGCGGAGATCCAGCCGGCCCAATCGAACTCCGGTGCCGTGGCAGGTAGGTCGGCGAAGGCCCGCAGGTTGTAGCTGAGGTCGGCATCGCGACGGCGCACCACATCCCAGTGTGCGGCGGCCAGCGTGGTCTCCAGCGCCACGATTCGTCCCGCCCGCTCGGCGTACTCGTCGGCCGTTCCGCCGAACACCAGCGCGAACATCCTCGCGATATGCCCCGGATAGGCGGCCAGGATCGAGGCGTGTTGATCGTCGCGGTAGTACGACTCATCAGGCAGTCCCAGACCCGATTGGCTGAGATGGACCAGGTAGCGGGTGGAGTCCTTGGAGTCGGTGTCGATGTAGAGCCCCACGC
>Ga0194052_1000458_pt1 | contig 26513 bp, 20 predicted proteins | sample SepL226m_MetaG_FD_160117 | JGI IMG/M metagenome (GOLD analysis project Ga0194052, IMG submission 160117) | Anoxic zone freshwater microbial communities from boreal shield lake in IISD Experimental Lakes Area, Ontario, Canada - Sep2016-L227-6m | ecosystem: Environmental > Aquatic > Freshwater >...
TGTCCAAGAACAGCCATACTATCTTTCAACGGATTCATCAAAAGTATCCTTATTTTGTCGTAAGAATAATGTACCTGATGAATCCGTTATTTACAAATGGCTAATTCCTTATGGGATGACTGTGTATTTCATGATATATCTGACCGCATTGAGGCGCAGGAGAAATTAGAAGATGAGAAGGAAAAACTGCTGGCGACAATCCAGAGTTTGAATGATGCGATAATAGCTGTTGATAATGCCGGAAAAATAACATTCATAAATAATTCAGCCGAAAATTGGACCGGTTGGAGCAATACCGAGGCTGAAGGACATAATATAAATGAAATAGTTCATTTTTCTGATGCTGATAGAGAAGATAAAATAGTTGGATTAATGCTGAATGCATTGAAAACTGGTGAAGAATTAAGCGCGGATGAGCCGATAAAATTAGTGGAATTAAATAAAAAAACGCGTTTAGTCACTTATAATTTTTTGCCCATCAAGCGGGTTAATGTCGCTTCGATATGTGCGATGTTGGTATTGCGTGATGTAACGCTGGAGGTACAGTTGCGGAATGAACTGAATCGCTCAGACCGAATGGAATCTATTGGAATCCTGGCTGGCGGTATTGCTCATGATTTCAATAATTTATTGACATCAATCTCCGGGAATATGGGATTGGCACAAATACATCTTGATGATAATCATATTCATGATGTCCGTGAATGTATGCGGGAAGCAGAGGATGCGGCCATGCAGGCAAAAGGTCTTACGCAGCAATTACTTACTTTCTCTCGTGGCGGGATGCCGATAATGACAAAAATTGATATGGCTGCATTAGTGAAAGAATCAGCGAAGTTCGCTCTCACCGGATCACACAATCAAGCAAATTTCAATATAAATGAAGATGTTTGGCTAATAGACGCAGACCATAGCCAGATGTCTCAAGTGTTGAATAATTTAATTTTGAATGCTGATCAGGCAATGGAATTACCAGGTGTAATCGATATTACCTTGAAAAATATTGTGTTAACCAGCGATGAAGGATTACCATTGAAGGCAGGTAAATACTTATATCTGTCAGTTGAAGATACCGGTAAAGGAATCTCTCCTGAAATAAGCGAGAAGATATTTAACCCATTTTTCACAACTAAAACTAATGGGAATGGCCTTGGTTTATCATCGGTATACTCTATTATAAAAGCACATGATGGCTATATAAACTTTAATTCAAGTATTGGAAATGGTTCGATTTTTTATCTTTATTTGCCATTATTAGAAAATGAAGTTAATATTAGTATGGTTGATGAACCACTGATAGTATTTGATAACATGCCTTTAAGGCGCGTTTTGGTAATGGATGATGAAATATCTATCAGAAATATTACACGCCAGGTATTGAACGATATGGGGCATCAAGTTTCTGTAGCCAGGAACGGTGAAGAGGCGATGGAAGCTGTCATTGCAGCGTATGAAAATAACGTTCCTTATGATATAATTATGCTTGATTTAACCATTCCAGGCGGCAAAGGTGGGGCAGATATAGTTAATGAAATAAAGTTAATAGATCCACAAGTTAAAATTATAGCTTCCAGTGGTTATGCCACTGATCCGGTAATGGCAAAATATGATGAATATGGGTTTGATGACCGATTGATGAAGCCATATAGACTGCATCAATTAAAGTCAATAATTGTAAAAAACATAAAATAAAGTAGTGTAAAAAAAATAAATTAAAGTTAAGAAATAGTTTAACTTATTGCGATATTGGATAAAAACGTATAGAAATAGTTATTTAATGATACTTTTTTCAAAAAAAACAGTTTCTTTTTGTGAAATTAGCATTTTAGCTATTGCGAAAAGAACTTTAACGTTGTAAACTTTTACAAAAGTAATATTAACTTTAGACACATCCCTAAAGTTAACCCGTTAGTATTTTCCAAAGGAGGAAGTAATGAAATCAGTTACTTTATTGGGGCGTCTTACGACAGGGGTAGTAATATCCGGTCTTTTAATGCTCGGCATCAGTTCCTGTACAGACAAAAATGTAGTAGTAACAGGAAACCCAACTACTAAACAAGTTGAAGTAGTTACGACTATCGAAACTGGAACGACTGCTACCCAGACACCAGCAGTTCAGACCAATATTTCAAGTGGTACCACCGCAAGTACGGCTGCTCTGGCTACCCAGGGTATCGTTATGCCGTCATTGCCTACTGGTACTGTTGCTAACGCAACACTGACAAACAACCTGACAAACTCAGTTGTTGTACCAGCTATTACCTTTACTGCACCGGCTGGCAGTTCATTACATATTAATACATCTAATGTACCTGTTACCAGCGTCGGATTCCAGTTAAGCAGTGTTGTTGGAACTTCAGGCGGCGGAACAGTACCGATGTCAACCAATAACAACATTATTCCTGTTTCAAGTGCTGCTAACGGTTCATCGATTACAACATCCAGCTCAGCAGTTATTCCTGCAGGCGTAAATACATTAACCCTCGGTGCTGTTCAGGATGGTACATTCGTAGCCGGCGGCAACAGTACAGCTATTGCTCCTCTTGAATTGACAGAAGAAAACAGCACACTGAATGCTACTCGTCAGTTAACTAACCGGGTAAAGATTTTCCTTACCGGTGTTGTTATCAAGTTTAATAATAACACATCGACAGTAGGCGGCGTTCCAGTGGAAAAATCAACATTACCTAATAAGCAAGCATGGGTTATTGCTCGCGAACAGAATACCGGTATCGGTACAACACTTGGTTCCAAATTGACACTTGATTGGAATGGTACCAATAAATTGCCACCCGCAGACGGAATGGTTACAATGACAATGAACTTCTATAACTCATTAACAAATACCAGCGTTGTAAAAGTTAAGACTGTTCCTGTTCTTGCCAATAGATGTGTCATTACCGATGATGAAGGCACATATCCGCAGTTCACTCACTTCTCGTTCATACTTGACTTGAGAGATGTTAAAAACTAAAGTAACCTGGTTGTATAAATAAAGAGAGGTGCATTAAACCCACCTCTCTTCCCTTCAGGAAGTAGGTTGTTTTGAAGATTTCTTGCATCGTTATTTTTTTAATTACGCTTTTATTTGCAAATGCTGTTCAGAGTAATGGTTTGGATGTGAAACTTATTTCTGATTATAAGTTTTTATACAGCAACGGCAGATATCTGGGAATTATAAAAAATGGTGGAGAAGTTAAATATGGATTAATTACTATTGGTGCTGATGCAAGGCATATCAGTGGTCACGGTAAATCATCCGATAACACCTATAAATCAACTGGAAATGCGCAATGCATAACTTTTGATATTATACCTGTAGAGAATAATGACCTGGGGTTACAACTGCAATTTGACCGTCGCAGGATAAATAGTGCAGAGATAGAAAGTGGACCGCCAAGTTCTCATTTGTCTATCATAACATCATACTTTATAGATAATGGGTTTACAGCAAAGCTGATTAAGAAATCAGATAAATTTGAAATATATTTGCTGGCCAGTGCTTATAGTATGAATGAATATGGCAAGGAAATAGGAACAGCGGAAAAACTCTCTATAGGTCTTAAGAAAAATTTATCAAAAAAATATTTCATTGATGCTCGAATAGATGGATTTCGTGATGAGTTTTCAAATGTAATTCACTATTCGCAATGCATATCCGGTAGTTTAGGGTTCAATGCAACCAAAAGCTGCAAGTTAATTATTAATGGAGAGGTTTACACACGTGGTGTGCCAATAGCGGGCTGTGATCTATCATCAGTGGCTGCCGTAGGCGGTTTATTTGATAACTCAAAAGTTCACAACAACTTAAGCGGAACCATTGGTGCTAAGTTAATCTATAATTTTTAATTTGATGTCAATGTTTTCGTTGACATTTTAAATATAGTAGTGATACTATTTAACAAACGCAAACGCATTAAGATGCGTATTAAAATCGCCTCGTTCGCTAAAGGGGTAGGAGAAGGAAATCTATAATCTTTTCCAGAAGCCTGAAGTGATAGGCAATAGAGTAAAGTTGGAGGTTTAAATTATGAGAAAATTAGTTGGAGTGCTTACTGCTACCCTCCTGCTGAGTCTGGCGACCACGTCATTCGCGGCTGAGGCTGGACAAGCGTTTACCGACGTTAAGCCTAATCATTGGGCTGAACCTGCTGTAAATCTGTTGGCAGAAAAAGGCATTGTTGAAGGTGTCGGCAAAGGCGCAACATTCGAAGGCCAGCGTCCGATGACCCGTTATGAAGCCGCTATGGCTTTAGCAAGAATGCTTGACGTAGTTCAGGGCATGATTAATGAAGGCAAAAATGTAGAAGCCATCAAGAAAGCAATCATGAATGACCCTGAAGTACGCACCGCGCTGAAAGGCGATGCTGGCAAAGACGGCGTTAATGGCAAAGATGGCCAACCCGGTCTGAATGGCCGAGATGGCAAAGACGGCAAGAATGGCGTTGACGGTCAGAATGGCAAAAACGGCGTTGATGGCAAAAATGGCACCAATGGCGTAGACGGCAAGAATGGCGTAGACGGCAAAAACGGTACCAACGGTCTGAATGGCAAAGACGGCAAGAATGGCGAACCTGGCGCACCAGGCGAAACCAAGGTTGTTAATGCTGATGGAAAAACCGTTACCGCTTTATCAAATGCTGAGAAAGCCACTCTGGATTCAGCCAGCAAGTTCTTAGGCAGTTACAGCTCAGTAGACGTTCTCAATCAAATGATTAAGAACCCGAAAGCTGCAGGTTTAACCGATGACGAAAAAGCAACATTAGTTAAAGTAAAAGAACTGTTAACCGCTTATGGCCCGGAAATCTCTGCTATCCGCAGCGACATTCGTGCATTGCAAGATGAAGTTGCAAAATTGAAAGGCACCACTGGCAACAAAGGTACCGCAGTTACCATCAGCATGACTGGTGGAATGCGTTATGGCCTACAGGGTTCCAGCATTTCATTAACTGATGACACCATCGTTGCTAAAGATAACCAGGATATCTATAATAAAAAGAATGGCATTGCCGCTAATGCAGATGAAACATTAGGCAAAGACATTTTAAAAGGCAGCCGATACGGCGTATATTCCACCGATTTAAACTTTGACGCAAAAGCAAACGATAAGTTTAATGGTCATGTAACCATGCGCATAATCAGTCCACTCGCAGTAACTGCTGCTCCTTATACCAACTCAGTAAATGAGAATCTCACTCAGCCTTACTACGGTTATGTAATCAGCGACTTCCCGGTAGCTGGTGCTCTTGCTCCAGTTCATCCTGATGGCATTTACGTTTGGGAATGGTACGGCGAATACACATCAACAGTTCTCGGCAGATCAGTACAGACTACATTCGGTCGCAAGTCCGTTAATGTAGGCAGCGGTCTGTTGATTGACACTTCACATGCACCAACTGTTGGCGTAACAGCTGACACTTCATATAAGAATTTCACTTATGAAGGTCATATCGGCATGTTGGACAAAGTAACTAACCCTGTTTCTGTTGATCCGATTAATGTTGAAGATATGTATTCATATCTGGCAGCCAGTTGGGCAAAAGCCAAGGTTGGAACTGTTTCTGATGTTAACCTGACCGGTGCATTGTTGATTTCCGGTATGGGTTCAGAAAGAGGCTTGTCTGTAGATGGCAACGCAACCCTTCCTTGGGGCAACCGCAACGTATTCATCAGCGCAGCATCATTACTTAAGAAAGCTGCTGCAAGCGGCCAGGGTTATGCTTACATGGTCGGTGGCGATATCGTTAACGACTGGAAAGATTTAACCGTAACCTACAAATATGGTAAGATTTCACAGAACTACCGCCCAATTTATTCAGCCTTGTATCCGTATGCTGCAATTAATGCATTCGATACCAACTGGATTGATCGCGGTCTGTATCTCGACCCGGAAAATGTTACCCGCGGTTGGGAAATCAAAGCCAACTACGACTGGAAGTATAATTATAACTTCGGTCTCCGCGTATACGGCGGCAGCCATGTATCAACCATTGCAAATGTAGATGCTGATACCTGTGCTGTATTGAGCGTGAAGAAACAAGTCAACGACAGCGTAAGTTGCACCCTCCTTTACGGATGGCGCGAACTTAAGCTCGAACAGATTGGCAAGAAGTTGGATGTTATCCGCTTCGGTATGGACTTCGCACTCTAATCCAAACCTTAAATGGTATAAAATCAGCCTCCCGGAAACGGGGGGCTGTTTTTTTTTGCAAAAATCATTAAAATATATGCATGGATGAATTGTTGTGTCAGGTTACCGGCTAATAAATCGTTACCGGGGTAATGGGTTATCCTGTTGCGCATTCAATTTCACCGCAGATGCAAAACGCGGAATTCGCAAAATTGGGATTGAAATGGACAGTTGAAATTATGAGAAATATCTTACTTTTGCATTTGTAGAGCATGACAAAGGCTAAAATATGGTATAATCATGTAGTGAACTTACTGTGAGAGGAACGGATGACGGTTACACAACGCGGACCTAAAATCCCTATTGGGAAAATTTTATTAGATGACAATAAGATTACGCCTGATCAATTAAAACAGGCTCTTGCAATGCAAAAGACCACAACTGAAAAGTTGGGGCGGTTGCTCGTTGACCTTGGATTTGTACAGGAACGTGATGTATTGGGTGCTTATGCGCGTCAATTGAATTGCCAGGTTTATGATCCGGCAAAGATAGCAATTGACCCGCAAGTGGCAAAAAGTTTTCCAGATAATTTAGTTACCAGATATAATATTGCGCCATTGCGCCGGGATGGCAATAAACTGATGGTGGCAATGAATGATCCCACTAACGTATTCGCTTTAGATGATTTGCGCATGGTTACTGGTTATGACATCATTCCGGTTCTTGCAACACTGGATGATATTTCTGCCATTCACCGTGGCGGTAAAGGCGGGGTAGAAACCGCAGTTGCTCCTCCTGCTTCCAGTGGCGGTGCGCCAGCACCGGCGGCACCAGCCAGTGATTCTTCATCCGCACCAAGTATGGACTCAATACCAGACCTGGACAGCATGTTGGATGGTATCAGAAAACCTACTCATGAAGAAATTCAATCCAGGGTAGACGACAGCGGGATGGATCTTGCTGACCAGGCGCCGGTTATTAAATTGGTGAATGTTATTCTGGGTGAGGCTATCAAGCAGGGAGCATCTGACATTCACATCGAACCGGACAGAAAGAATGTTCGTGTCCGCTACCGTGTTGACGGTGTTTTATACGAAGCCATGACCCTGCAGAAATATGTTCATCCTCCATTAATTTCCCGCTTAAAAATCATGAGTGATATGAATATCGCTGAGCGTCGCGTACCGCAGGATGGCCGTATTCACATTAAACATGATGGACGCGAATTTGATATGCGCGTTAATACACTGCCGCTGGTACATGGTGAAAAATGCGTTATGCGTCTATTGGACCAGTCATCAGTGTTAATCGGTTTGGGCAAACTCGGTTTTATGCCGGGCATGATGGCCGACCTTGAAGAATTAATCGTTCAGCCAAACGGTATGCTGCTGGTAACCGGCCCTACAGGTTCTGGTAAAACCACTACCCTGTATTCAATTTTAAACCAGATTAACTCGATTGAAAAAAATATCATCACAGTTGAAGACCCGGTCGAGTATCAGCTTCCCGGTATCAATCAGGTATCTGTTAACAGAAAGTCAGGTTTGACCTTCCCTATCGCGATGCGCGCTTTCTTGCGTCAAGACCCGGACATCATCATGGTCGGTGAGATTCGTGACCTTGAAACCGCTGAAATCGCCGTTCAGGCATCATTAACCGGTCACCTTGTTTTGTCTACCTTGCATACTAATAACGCACCGGCAACCATCACCCGTTTGTCCGACATGGGTGTAGAACCGTTCTTAATCGCGGCATCCACCATCGGTATTATCGCCCAGCGCCTGGGTCGAAAATTGTGCTCTGAATGTAAGGCACCTATCGAACCGCCATTGGAAGCATTACTGCGCTTAGGTTTAAAAGAAGATGAAATAGAAAGTGCTACCTTCTTTAAACCGGTAGGCTGCGATAAATGCAATAACCGTGGATATAAAGGCCGCGTTGGTTTATACGAATTATTAATTATGACAGAGGAATTACAAGACCTTATCGTGCGCCGCGCACCTTTGTCAGAAATTACCCAGGCTGCAATCGCTAATGGCATGACTACATTGGTTAAAGACGGACTGCAAAAAGTTAAAACTGGTGTTACTACAATTGACGAAGTCTTGCGCGTAGTTTCCAGCCATTAGTTTAAATAGCAAAATAACGGAGATATTATATATATGGCAGAAGCAACAGCAGAGAGAAAAGTACTAACTTTAAGGGCTAATTCGGCGGATGAACGCGACCTGTCGGAAGTTCATCTTGATGAGTTATTAGAATTACTTATCGAGGCGAAAGGTTCCGACTTGCATATCGCCGTTGATATTCCTCCGGTGTATCGTTGCGACGGCGATTTGCTGCCGGGCAATTATACGAAGTTTACGCCACAGGTAGCACAACGTCTGCTTTATGATATTTTAACAGACGAACAGATACAGCGCTTTGAAAACTCTCTTGAGCTGGACTTTTCTTACCAGTTAGGCAAGGCGTCGCGCTTTCGCGCTAATTATTTCCGCGATCGTGGTTCATTAGCAGCAGCTTTCCGAACGATTCCTCTTAAAATTCCAACTCTTGAGCAGTTAAATCAGCCACCTGCTGTGCGAGAGTTATGCCATAAACACCGCGGTTTAGTTTTGGTAACCGGCCCGACCGGTTCTGGTAAATCTACAACTCTTGCGGCGATGCTGAATGACATCAACATTAATCAGCGGAAACATATAATTACCATTGAAGACCCCATCGAGTATATGCATTATCATCGATCTTGTGTAATTAATCAGCGTGAGGTTGGTACAGATACCAAAGCTTTTAAAAACGCTTTACGCGCTGCCCTTCGTGAAGACCCTGATATCCTGTTGGTAGGTGAGATGCGTGACCTGGAAACGATGGAATTAGCAGTACATGCGGCGGAAACAGGTCACCTTGTGTTTGGAACAGTTCATACCAACTCCGCGTCTCAAACCGTAGACCGCGTTGTTGACGTTTTCCCAGTAGCTCAGCAGTCGCAGATTCGCGTTATGTTATCCAATAACCTGCAGGCGGTGGTAACCCAGCAATTATTGCCAAAGATAGGCGGTGGTCGTGCCTGCGCACAGGAAATCATGATTTGCTCGCCGGCTATCCGCAACCTTATTCGAGAGGCAAAAGCGCACCAGATTAACTCAATTATTCAAACCTCGGCACACCTTGGCATGAAAACAATGGACCAGTGCCTTCGTGACCTGTATGCTTCCGGACAGATAACATATAGGCTGGCAATGGATCGAGCGATGAATGTTGAGGAATTAAAGAAAATGATGATGTCGGACGGTACTCTGCCCGACGCTGATGAGGAATAATAAAGGAGGCTGAACATGGCAACTTTTTCGTATGTCGCCCGTGACCAGGCTGGACAAACCCAGCAAGGTACTGCCGATGCTGACAATGATGTTTCACTGCGAAAACAACTGCGCGAACGTGGATTGTGGGTGCAGCAAATTAGCCAGGTAAAAGGTGGTGCCGGTGCTAAAGCTGGCGCAAAAGGCGGTGCTAATGCCACGGCTGCAGTGACGAAAAAAGGCAAAAAGAAAGTGCGCATTGGTAGAGTTAAACAACGCGACTTGACGATGTTTTGCCGCCAGTTTGCAACCATGATTAATGCCGGTGTGTCGCTGGTACGCTGCCTTGCAGTGTTGGAACAGCAGGCGACCGCACCTTCCTTGAAAAATGTAATTCGCGAACTTTCAAACTCGGTAGAACAGGGTGAAACTCTCACCCGTGCCATGCAGCGCTATCCGCATATATTCAACAACCTGTTTGTCGGTCTGGTACGCGCCGGTGAAGTCGGTGGTGTATTGGACGAAACGATGGAACGGTTATCTACCTTCCTTGAAGAAGATATGAAGCTGGTACAAAAGTTCAAATCCGCTATGACATACCCAACGGTTGTTATGTCAGCGGCATTGTTGATTGTATGGGGATTGGTAACCTTTATCGTACCGAAGTTTATGGAATTGTTTAAAGATTTCGGTATGACATTGCCTGGCCCGACGCTGTTCCTGATGAATATCAGCAACGCAATGAGCAACCCGACCAATATCGGTATTACTGTAGGTACGGTGGTAGGTCTTGTCTTTGCCATCAATAGGATTAAAGCGACTAAATCCGGTAAGCGTATTTTAGATAAGATGATGTTGAAGGCGCCTGTTTTTGGTGTGCTTATTCATAAGGTTGCTATCGCTCGTTTCGCACGTACTATGGGTACTTTGCTTGCATCAGGTGTGCCGATTTTGCAGGCATTGGAAACGGTGGCGGGGGCGTTGGATAACGAGGTTATATCCGGCGCCGTACTTGATGCCCGTACCGCGGTGCGTGAAGGTGAACGAGTGGGTGACCCGCTGGAACGCTCAAAACTATTCCCGCCGATGATTATTCAAATGATTGCCATCGGTGAGGAAACCGGTACTCTCGACAGCATGCTTGAAAAGGTTGCAGACTTCTATGAAAGTGAAGTTGAAGCGGCGATGGAATCATTGACATCCGCTATTGAACCTTTGCTGATTATCTTCCTCGGTGGCGTGGTAGGCTTTATCGTTGTCGCCATGTTTATGCCATTGGTTAAGTTAATTGACGGTTTGTCTAAATAAATTTATTATGCGGAGGGAGGATTATATGCTCCCTCCGCTTTTTTTTTGAAAGGGTGTGGTTGTGGAAATTGAACAAGTAAAATATTTATTGGGTGCTATTTTTTCTTTTTTATTTGGCGCTTCTATTGGTTCTTTCTTAAATGTTTGCATATATCGTTTACCACTTAATAAATCGTTATCATCGCCGCCGTCTCATTGCCCCGCCTGCAATCATCGACTGGGGTTTCTTGATTTATTTCCGCTGCTCAGTTACTTATTTCTTCGCGGCAAATGCCGGTATTGCGGGGTACGCATTACACCGCGTTATTTTTTCGTTGAGTTAATTACCGCGCTGTTATTTCTCGCTTTTTGGCATTCCGCCTGCACCCGTTTCACCATCGAAGGCATTTGGACTCCTGCCGGGTTGATTTTGTTAGTTGGCACTGTGGTGTGGGTTTCCATGATGCTGGTAACATTCGTTATCGACTGGGAAACTACTTACGTTATTGATGGCGTTTGCTGGGTTGCCATGGTGGCGGGCATTATTACCGAGTTATCATCTAAAACCCTCACCGGCGAAACGATAGCCTGGCAGGGAATCCAATTTTTACCGGCAGCAGTACCTGGTATGATAATCGGTTTTCTTTTTTTCATTGGTGTCGATTGGCTTGGCCGCGCAATTTTTCATAAGGATAGTATGGGATTAGGCGATTCCTTCATTGGTGCGGCAATAGGCGCATTGCTGGGACCCGGCAAGGCAATGCTGGTGTTTGGCATAGCCATCACCCTTGGCGCGATAGTTGGTATAGTTATGATTCTTGGTGGATCATTAAAAAAATCAAAATCACCCGCGAGTGAAGAGAAAGCTGCTGCGGCAAATGCAGTCAGCAAACAAGATAAAAAGAAAAAGAAAAAAGGCAAACCCGTTCCCGAAGTACCGGAAGAAGAACCCGAAGGATATTACATGCCATTCGGCCCATTCCTTACCGCTGCTGCTGTTGCTGTAGCGTATGCCCCCGAATGGGCAGTAAGAACCGTCGCGACATTCTGGCAGTGGTGGACTAACCAGATGGGGGGGTAGGAAGAGAGAAGGGTGAAGAGAGAAGAGAGAAAAAAAGTTGACAATGGATAGTTAATCATTATTAGAGTAATTCGTAATTCGTAAGGGGTAAGTATGCATAAACGTGGTTTTACATTGATGGAATTATTAGTGGTTATAGGCATTATAGCTGTTTTGGCAGCGATTTTAATTCCTGTGGTTACTAACGCCCGCAAAAGCGGGTATAAGGCTACCTGTGTTAATAATATGCGGGAAATTGGAGCAGCATTGATTGCTTACCGTCAGGATAAAGCAATATTCCCGGATATTACTTCGCAGGTTGGACTTCAATCTGTATTGATAAATGAAAAGAAGTTGACAGGAAGAAGAACATGTCCGAAGGATGCTGATGGTACTGATTCATATTCGGCAATGTATAATTATTGGGGATATGCCAAGGCGACAACACCAACTCCATTGAAAGATTTAGCCAGTGCCAAAGCGGTATATAGCGCGCTTAACAATAACGCTCAGCATTATTGGCATCCGAATGATTACCCGGATTCAGATTTCCCCGGTTTAGCGAACCCTAATTGCCCGAACGGCACCATTGTTACTATTTGTGTCAATCATACCGATATGGCAGGCAAATATGTCATACTGCGCAAAGATGGAACGGTGGATTTTTCCAAACCTGATATAAAGCCAAATATAAAGCCGGATGTCCTTGATGATGAATTTTGGATGCTCAGCAAGGCACCAAGATAAAAAAACTTCACCCGCAAGAAAATGCGGGTGAAGTTCTATTTCTACCCCAAAGCTGGACATTTGAGGTTTTTAGGAACGGGCGCAGAATGTGCGTCTGTCCAACCCCGGGGTTAAGAAGCTATCGCTTAATGATTAGTATAAACCTGTTTACGAAAAGCACAAAGAGGAAATATAAAATATTTTATATTTTTTTAAAAAATGTTTGATAATTTTCTCCCTGAATATAATAAAAAAGATAACAAGAGGGATGCAGAAACTAATATCTCGCGGGTAAACGCGGCTTTGTTGCGGTTGGTGTCTGGTGATAAAGATATTAAACTGCTGCAAACAATTCATAAAATGCACCACAGTTATAAGGATAAAATTAATATTCCCGCTGAAATTCCAATAGCTTTGAGGTGGATATTATTTTGGATACACCCTTTTTTGATAGATAGGCTTGCTGCAAACCCGCATCAGCGAAAATTTATGGAATGGTCTACAGCCGATTCGTCGAAAAAGAGATACGATTTCCCTTATAACTATACCGTTGAATGGGACATAGCATTATCAGAGAATATCGAAGGATTTTCAGCAGCATATAGTAATGTCAGGGAATATTGCCATGATGGTGATTTACAATATATCGCATCTTTCATGCCTAATTATCACGTTATTCGTCAGAATTTTCAATTTATATACTTCGCTGATTTAATGACCAAAGGGTTATTCGATTTTGATACATATCATACAGCTATTATGTCCGCCGGTTTGTCATCTGTAGTGTTGCCGGAAAATATTATAGAATTATTCAATATCCGGCAAAAAGGCAATAAAAGTTGTTCTGAAAATGCGGCTATGGCATTGGATAAAATAGCAAAACGAAAAGGGATTTCCAGTATAGAGGAACTGCAACGCCAGACAATGATGGATATTGCCCGGAGAGATCAAATATTAGAAGGTGAACGGGTAAAAGTAAGCTGGCACGGTGATGGATGGTGTTTTCGCCTTTCGCTGCGCGCCGGCAGGGGAAGAATAGAAGCGATTAGCGAAGCAGGTGCATTTGAAAAGATTCCTGCCCCCGCACGAAAAGCAGCCGGATATGCGAACGCGATTCAGGCAAAAAAGATAATTGACGATGAATTGAAAATGGTGCGTGAATTGCTGGAAAACGATATGAATACTGGATTTGTATACAATATCGGTGTGTTCAGCGAAATGATGAGATCGCCAATTTTCGCACATCTCGCAGAAAGAATCGTGTGGAAAGCTGGAGATGGCCGCGAGTTTACATCGGCAGGTGAAGGCCATTGGAAAATGCTGGATGGCGAGAATGTCTGGCTGACCGGTTTTGATGCGCCATTTACTGTTTACCCGGTACATCCGATAGAATTGCATAACGCAAAAACAATCACCGCCTGGCAATCATGGGCAGTTGACAACAGGTTTACCCAGCCATTCCGTCAGATATTCCGCGAAGTATATTTCCCTGGTGAAGACAAATACCTTTGCAATAATTTAAAAGGCAGAGAAATTACCGTCGATATTGCATACGCGTTGCTGCGAACCGCCGGATATCAGCCGGGAGAAGGCATTGCCCGCCAGGTAATAGCGCATGGTGTGACCGCCTGCATAAATTGGGCTGTCGGGAAAAATAATAAAGAGATTTATTCCAGTAAGACCAGCGGGGTGGTAACTCTGGGAGATGTATGGTTTGAGAAAGATGGCGAAAAGCTAAGTTTAGACGATGTTAATCCCGCGTATATCAGCGAGGCTTTGCGCACTGCCGACCTGCTGGCGGCCAGGGCTGCCATCGGCGAAGGATTATTATCATCGGCAGAAACAGTAAGGATGCGGACGGCATTATTGCGGGAATTAGTACGCGCGGAAGGATATGTCAATATTATCTGCAGTCACGACTCTCCGATTGTGCTGATATTTGGAAAATTAGCAGATTACCGCGTGAATATAAGCTCAGGAACAATATTCCTGCAGCCATCAGGACGACAGATTGAGTTATATACAGATGATTTTAATTGGGACATTGAGGATAACGCAGACGATACCGCAAAAATATTCGGCAAAATATTCACCCTCGCAAAAGACGAATTAATCCCGGACCTGTTTTTTCACGCGCAATTGCGGTGAGGCTTGCAATTTACTCTTTACCTACCCTCATACTTCTCTGAATGTTCCAGATGTTTTTGCCAGTTTGCCAGGTAACTTTTCGCTAATTCGGCATCTTTCAGTATCAGCAAGTTTTCCGCGTTTTTGCTTTCTGCCGCTTTTGTGAAGTTGAAACTGCCGGTGATTACTGTCTGGTTGTCGATGATAATGATCTTGTTATGGGCGATGGCGTGTTCTGCGTCGATATATGTTGGCATTCCGGCATGGGCGACGAAATCTGCCGATGAGTAGTTGGCGGTTCGCTGGCTTTTGTCCAATATTACTTGCACATCAACACCACGATTTTTTGCGTCAACCAATGCTTTCGCAATAGGTGTTGATGTGAATGAATATGCCTGAACCCTGATGACCGAGGATGCCGCATTAATTTCGCTGACAATAGCGTCGGTACAACCACCATCCGGCGAGAAATATACCCGCCAATGTAGAGCATTATTACCTGATCCCGCCGGACTGGAACCTGAAGAAGAAGATTTAAAGTTTGTCCCCAGGAATAAAGCGATGCAAACAATGACAAGGATAGTAATAACAATATTTTTATTCATGATAGCTCCTATTGGTATATTGTATTGTAACCGTTATTGTCGGTTAGGGGAAGGATTATTTTTTATATTTATTTCAATTACTATCTTGACAAAAATACACACTAAGTAGTATTGTTAGTGCACACTAACAACAAGGGTTATCCGATGTTAAAACAGACTGATTTGCTGACAATAGAAAATAGGCCCAGCGCGCCGATGGAAGAATACCTTGAAGCGCTGTGCCGCATACTTGATCGTGGTGAAACACCTACCGCAACAACACTGGCGCGGGAGTTGCAGGTTGCCGCCCCGTCGGTTGTTGGCATGCTGAAGCGAATGTCAGAGATGGGATTAATATTATATGAAAAACGCTGCCCGGTGATTTTGACTCCGACCGGCGAAGGAGCGGCGATGAATTTGCGGCGACGGCATCGGTTGGCGGAACGGATGCTGACTGACCTTTTGAAAATGCCATGGTCGCGGGCACATTCGCTGGCATGCAGTTTTGAACATGTCATAACGGCAGAAATAGAGCCATATTTATTGAAGGCATTAAATAACCCGCTTACCTGTCCACACGGCAATCCGCTTTCTGGCGAGAAAGGCGAGGATAACGGTTTATCACCGCTGGCAGAATTTTCGATAGGTAACAAATGCGAGGTTTGCTGCATAACTGATGAAAATGATGAGTTGTTGAACTATCTGGAACGTGTGAAGATAACCCCCGGGCAAATGGTGAAGATTGTTGACATAGCACCGGGGAATGGCCCTTTTCTGATTGAAGTTAATAATGAACGCCAGGCATTATCGGTTGAAGCTGCCGGGCATATCATGGTGAAAATTGTAAATTAAGATATGAATAAAATACAAAAAGATATTAATAAAATAGCGCTGGTTGGCACACCGAATGTTGGAAAGTCGGTGGTGTTCGGTCAACTGACGGGGACATACGCAGTGGTGGCAAATTATCCGGGAACCACCGTTGAGATAACCCGCGGGAAGATGAAGACTGATAAAGAATATGAAATCTGCGACACGCCGGGGATGTATTCTTTCATGCCGATAACCGAGGAAGAACGAGTGGCGCGGTCTATCATATTTGAGGAATCACCGGAAGTAATCATTCATGTAGCCGACGCAAAGAATATTGAGCGAATGCTGGGATTCACCATGCAGTTGTTGGAAGCTGGTTTGCCGGTGATACTGGTGCTGAACCTGATGGATGAAGCAGAAAAGGTCGGGATGACCATAAATGTCGATGAATTGAGCAAAAAGCTGCAGATACCCGTTATCAGCACTATTGCCCCCAGTGGCATCGGTATTGATAAAATTAAAGAGGCAATCGCGAAATTCCAGTATGTTAAAGATACCATAAAGATAGAATATGACTCGTTCGTTGAAGACGCATTGGCGAAAATTACTGCGTTATTGCCGGCTGGTATCATGCCGATGTCATCGCGGGCAACCGCTCTTCTGGCATTGCAGGATGACCGCGAAGTTGTAGAAATTCTGCAAGACCGCATGGGTGATGACTACAATACTGTTGCGGAAATAATTGCACAGACAACCACTGGCGGCGAGTATCCGCTGACATATTACATCACCATGTCGCGCCAGCGCGCGGTGCAGGAAATCCTGAAATCAGTTGTTGTTGATGATACGCCATCTAAAATTGATTTTCGCGAGAGAATGAGCCGAATGATGATGCACCCATTGTGGGGAATCCCGATTTTACTGGCAATCTTATTCGTCTTTTATGAAATAGTCGGAGTATTTGGCGCACAGTTCGCGGTGAATTATCTTGAAACGGTGGTATTTGGCAAGTACTTGCTGCCGCCGGTGACTCATTTTATCAATTCAATAATCCCCTGGCAGGTTGGCCGCGATTTATTTGTGAATGAATACGGCATATTCACCCTCGGTTTGCGATATGCCTTCGCCATAATATTGCCGATAGTAACGACATTTTTCATCGTATTTTCTATCATGGAAGACAGCGGATATATGCCGCGTCTGGCAATGTTAATCGACCGTATTTTCAAGGCTATCGGTCTTAATGGACGCGCTGTGATACCGATGGTGTTGGGTTTTGGCTGTGCGACGATGGCTACCATCGTAACCCGCACTCTTGAATCCCGCCGCGAACGAATTATCGCAACTTTCCTGTTGGCGCTGACCATACCATGTTCCGCACAGATGGGGGTTATTCTCGCGTTGCTGGGCGGGCATATTTTGTCATTATGGATATTTATCGTGGTGATGGCGGCAAATTTCCTGCTTATCGGTTTCCTTACCGCGCAATTTTTGCCGGGTGAAAAGCCGATATTTTACATGGAAATACCGCCGCTGCGAGTACCTACTTTTAAAAATGTAATGGTGAAAACCTACACTCGGGTTGAGTGGTATCTAAAGGAAATCCTGCCGTTATTCATACTGGCATCTGTATTCATCTGGGTGGGTCGGCTGACCGGGTTGTTTGATATATTGGTGAGTTGGATGAGCTATCCGGTGCAATGGATTGGTTTGCCAAAAGAAGCCGCAGTATCGTTTCTTTATGGTTTCTTTCGCCGTGATTATGGCGCCGCCGGTTTGTATGACCTGCATCAGCATCATATTCTGCAAAGCCAGCAGTTAATCGTAGCAGTGGTGACAATGGCGCTATTTATGCCGTGCGTCGCGCAATTTGCCGTGGCTATTAAAGAACGCGGATGGGGAATGGCGTTGGGAATGGCGGCGTTCATTTTTCCGTATGCCTTCATTATTGGCTACCTGGTGAATATGGCAATCACTACGCTGGGGGTACAATTATGAGCGATGGCAACGTAACCTGCCCGTTTTGCGGCAATGTATATACAGTGAAAGAAAGCAAATATTCCTGTGCCGGTTGCAAAGGGTTATCCGGTGGCTGTACTAAATTGAAATGTCCGAAGTGCAGTTACGAAGTTCCTGCTCCGGCAGTATTACCCGCAAAGATAGCGGCAGCATACAATAAAGCAACTGAAATGGTGAAAAAAATATGGAAAAAATAGAAGAAAAATATGACGCGGCAGGATTAATTCCTCTTAGCAAGTTAAGGTCAGGTCAGCACGGAATTATCGTATCTTTATTGTCAAAAAATAACCAGACCATGCACAAATTAATGGCGTTGGGTGTCTTGCCGGGTATGCGGGTAACAGTACAACAAACCTACCCCGGCATCCTTTTCCGCATCGGACACACCCAGGTAGCTATCGATGCAGAATTGGCGCAGGAGATAATAATTTACATACCGGTAGATAAAAGCACCCATGATGCCAAACACCATGTTTTGCATACTGTGGTGAATAAGAAGTAATTAATAATTACGAAGGTTCTTGCAAAACTATATTGATTATATTATCAACCAAACCACCCCCTACCCCCTCCTTGGCAAGGAGGGGAGTTATGATAGTTACTTGATAAAATAATGGCTGCTTTCATAATCAAAACCTTCATTTTAAATTCCCCTCCTTGCCAAGGAGGGGTGGCCGAAGGTCGGGGTGGTTTTCAACTACAAAAAAACTTCAACATAAACATTTGATAAAATAAGTTTTGCAATTGGCTGTGCAAATTAAAAATTACTTTTGTTATCCCTTGTCTTTATCCTTTCAATTCTGTAAATCGATGTAAAATGAAAACTACAACCTATGCACCCTTATCTTTGGCATAGGCAGTGAGGGGTAAGTTATTTCGTATTGTTTTTCTATTGTCGAGTATTTTTCCCGCAGCAGTATGGTTATATCTTCCGGTTTATGGTGCAGCAGATATTCACGGACTATCGGTTTCAGCATGTTGTTGAACGACTCGCGGGAATGGCCGTGGGCGCCGCGACCTACTTTTCTTATGGTTCCGTCGCATGCCGGGCTGATATGGTACAGTTCGTGGATAAGGGTCAGCATTTTTTCTTCCAGGGTTACTTCTAAAAAGCGCGGAACATACAGGTAAATCAGGTACAGGATATCACCATCCGGTCCGGATATTTGTTGGATGGTTTCGGTATGGGTTTTCTTTGTTCTGGATGGTTTGCCGTCCGGGAATCGCATCGGAACAATTTTTGCGTAAGATCCGTGTTTACTATCTGTTCGCGCCTGGGTGGCGTATAACCGAATGCGCCGGGTGTCGATATGAGATAACAATGGTATATCTTTGACCAGGCTGACGATTACCGGCATTATCTCCTCGCGAACATCTATTATTTGTTTTTTCGGGGGTTCTTTAGTACGAAAGAAATCATCGAACAGGCTCATTTTAGTTTCGCTTTCATTGTGTTTCTGTATGCTGCCGGCGACATGCTGGTGTGGCGGGTGAATATCCGCGTCAGGTATTCCCGGGTGTGAAATCCCACTCGCAGCGCGATTTCGTCAATAGTGATATCGGTAGACAGCAGCAGTTTTGCTGCCGCGCCAACACGCTGGGTGTGCAGGTGCTGTATTGGCGTTATTCCGGTGGCCTGGCCAAATTTTCGCACAAAATGCTGTGGTGACAGACAGCAGATCTCTGCCAGTTCGGTGATGGTTATTTGCCGTGAGTAATTTTCTTCAATATATTTTATCGCCGGGCCGATTGGCTGCATAAATGTCGCGCGGTGCAGTGCTCGAGTGAATCTTTCTTCCGGGATATCGTCAAAATAATGCGCCAAAGCGCCGTAAAGCACTGACTTTAATTGACATTCCCGCGATGATGTCATGATGCCGCCGTTTTGAATATATCGTCCAAATTTCGCCGCGTTATGTTGCAATTCATGGTCATTGCGCACCGCCACCGGTCGGTCGCATAACTCTGAATATACCGGTCGCGATATTCCCGGCAAGTCAAAATGAACGTAAAATTGCCCGCATTTTTGCGAAGTCCAATAGTCAAACCTGACACCCGCCGGGATAAGATATATCCTACCTGTGGTCATTTCCAGGGTGACATCACTCGACCGCACATAAGCGCCATTGCCATTATGCTGATAAAATCGCCAGAATACATCACCCATGTATTGCCGCTGCCACGACTCCGGCGTTAACTCCGCCCATTTAGCATCATATATTTGTAATAAAATATTCCCCAAAGCCAACATGGGTAAAATTATTCTGTATCAGGCGGGGAAAACCTTTTGCAAGGGATAGGGGTAAGGGGGTAGGTATTAGGTTCTTAGGTTTTACATGATGTTTGCTTACCACCTATAAGCCCCTCCCCAACCCCTCCCCAGCGGGAGAGGGGCTGATGTTGCCCCGTTTTTATGGACAGTCTATCATTTTATCTTAAAACTATCATCTATAAGCCCCTTCTCCTTCGGGGAAGGGGTTTGGGGATGGGGCCAAGTGACTAACACTGAAAACTGAAAACTGAAAACTGAAAACCCTAACACCTAAGACCCTATCACCTTACCCCCTTATCCTTTCCCCCGTAACAATGATAAAATAAGTTGGCGGAAAGGATATCTCTTATGAATGATTTTGACACTATTTTAAATCGCAGAAATACCAATAGCATCAAATGGAAGGGATTGTCGTCTGACGATGCCGTTGCCATGTGCCTTGCGGATATGGAATATTCGGTTGCGCCTGCTATATCATCGGCACTGGCGGCGCGGATTGCCCACGACATTTACGGTTACACCGGTCATTCAGATACTTTTCTCGATACCATTGCCGCCTGGACAGCAAGGCAATACGGTTTGAAAATAAATAAAAGCATGATATCGATGAATCAGGGAGTTGTTACCTCTCTCTGCACTATCATTCGCGCGTTGTCGCAACCGGGTGACAAGGTTATCATCCAACCCCCGGTTTATCGTCCATTTTTCACTGTGGTAGAGGATAACCAGCGGGTGGTGGTGGAAAATACTCTGTTGCTGGCAGATGGCAAATACAGCATGGATTTTGACTCGCTGGCACAACAGGCAAAGGACGCGAAACTGCTCATTCTCTGCAACCCCCACAATCCGGTAGGTCGGGTGTGGACTGCTGATGAACTCATCCAATTAGGGAATATCTGCCTGGAAAATGGCGTCATCGTAATCTCCGACGACATTCATGCCGACTTTACCTGGAACCATCCATATACCCCGTTTGCATCGCTAAATGATGATTTTGCGCAAAACAGCATCACCTGTTTTTCTCCCAGCAAAACATTCAATATTGCCGGTTTGAATATATCTTATGAAATAATCCAGAATCCCGTTTTTCGCGAAAAGATACGCCGCGAGAACACCGGCGCCGGCAACACCCACCAGAACCTGTTCGCCAACATCGCACTGGAGCAGGCATACACCAATTGCGACGACTGGCTCGAAAATCTGCTGAAATATCTCGATACCAGCCGAACAATAATGCGAGATTTCTTTGCGGATAAAGACGGCATCAACCTGATAGAACCGGAAGGCTCCTACCTCGCCTGGCTCGATTGCCGCCAACTCGGTAAAACCAGCGAAGAACTATCCGCCACACTCCTTCGCGATGCCCACGTTCGCCTCACCTCCGGCACCGTATTCGGCAAAACAGGAGAAGGCTTCCTGCGCATGAACTACGCCACCAGCCACGCAGTGCTGTCGGATTGTTTGGGTAGGATTGGGAAGGTGTTGGTGTAAGGGTGAAAGTACCCGAATTTATAAAATAGCTTATCAACAGTCAGTCTCCGTTTGGAACTGGGCGAGAGCCCGGCGGATTATAATAAATTTATCATTTTACCAACAAAAGTGATAACAAAATCAATTCCATAGCCCACGGCAACGCCGCTGGGATTTGGTACCATCACAAAGAATACGCTCTGTAAGAGCACAATTCCTATCTGTAATAAAAGGATACTAATATAGTTGCGTTGAATAATAATTTTAGCAATTGAATGTTGCAGCAGGATGATATATGTTTGATGAGTCGGAGAAACTAACCAGAAAAAAGCGAATAGATGCCCGCTTGAAATCTATGACCCCACCATGGAAGATCATCCGGTATCAGGATGGTCTGGATTGTTCGTGTCTTCATGGTGTTGCTGTTGAAGAATATCCGACAGATAGCGGACCGGCTGATTATGCACTTTTTGTAAATGGCAAAATTCTTGGGATTATAGAAGCAAAAAAGGTTGCATTAGACCCTTATAATGTTCTCGAACAGGCAAAACGTTATTCCCGCGGTATTCATAACAACGCAGGAAAATGGGGTGAATACGGCGTTCCCTTCCTCTACTCTACCAATGGCGAAACTATCTGGTTTATTGATATACGCGACGACCGTGCCATGTCGCGGCGATTAGCAAATTATCACAATATTCACGCACTCGAAGAGATGTTTTCACATTCAACGCGAAATGATTGGTTCGCCAATAATCCTGTTAATATTCAAGGCATACGAAATTATCAGCGTGAAGCAATTGAAGCTGTTGAAGATGGCATTACCCGTGGCCAGCGTTCTTTTCTTGTTGCTATGGCGACCGGTACCGGGAAAACATTCACCACGGTTGCACAGATATATCGTTTGTTGAAATCCACAGTTGCAAAGAGAATCCTTTTCCTGGTAGACCGTCGCGCATTGGCGGCACAGGCTGTCATGGCATTTGCTTCTTTTCAAACTCAACATGGCAATAAGTTCAATCAGGAATACGAAGTTTTTCATCAGCAATTTCGCCGTGAAGATTTGGAAGATTCTGATAATCAAACCTTCGACCCGAAAGTTTTGCCCGGTAGTTATCTGACTTCGCCTAAAGAATCTCAAACCTTCGTATACGTTTCAACTATTCAGCGGATGGCGATTAATCTTTATGGCCCTCAATACTCATTCGCTCAAAATGCCAATGACCCGGATTTAGAAGAAGACGCAAATATTCTTGATATTCCAATATCTGCATTTGATGTGATAATTGCTGATGAGTGTCACCGTGGTTATACCTCGCAGGAACTCGGTATATGGCGGCAGGTGATGGATCATTTTGACGCGCTGAAGATTGGGCTTACCGCGACACCGGCAAGTCATACGGTAAACCTGTTTGGCGAACCTGTTTACCGCTATACCACTGAAGAAGCGATAGCAGATGGTTATCTTGTTGATTATGATGCTGTGCGCATACATTCTGATGTCCGCATGAACGGTGTTTTTCTGCGCGAGGGTGATAATGTTGGGGTTGTTAATCCTGAAACCGGCACTTTGTTTCAGGACAGGTTGGAAGATGAACGGCAATTTGATACCTCTGATATCGAATCACGCATTACCGCACCTGACAGCAATCGGCGCATTATGCAGGAAATCGCTGGTTATGCGCTGAGGCATGAGGAAGAAACCGGGCGTTTTCCCAAAATGCTGATTTTTGCGGCTAACGATTTGCCGCATACCTCGCATGCCGACCAATTGGTGCAGCAGTGCCGCGATATTTTCAAGCGCGGTGATGAATTTGTACAGAAAATCACCGGCAGTCCCACTGTTGACCGTCCTTTGCAGCGTATTCGCGAATTTCGCAACCGACCTAATCCAAAAATTGTTGTCACCGTTGATATGCTTTCCACCGGTGTTGATATTCCGGCATTGGAGTTTATCGTTTTCCTGCGTCCGGTTAAGTCGCGCATTCTTTGGACACAGATGCTTGGTCGTGGTACGCGGCTTTGTACTGATATTAACAAGACAAACTTTACCGTTTTTGATTGTTTTGATGGTACTCTCATTGAATATTTCCGTAATGCCACCGATTTTCAAATTACGCTGCCGCCTAAAGACCCGCTTGGTATTGTTCAGGTAATTGAGAATATTTACCAGAATGTTGAGCGCGAATATCATATCCGGGTATTGCAAAAACGCTTACGCCGGATTAGCCGCGATATGAGCGGGAATGCCCGTATCGCATTTGCGCAGTGGGGAATATCCGACGGCAATATGGAACTATTTGCCAATGAATTGCCGGGAAGACTGGATAGAAACTTTATTGATACAATGAATCTTCTGCGAAATTCTGATTTTCAGAAATTATTGGTGAATTACGAACGCGCGCCACGGTCATTTTGGATTGCCAACGATATACAGGATAACGTCGTGTCAGAGCGCATTTTCCGCGTTGGCGATAACACCCTTAAACCCGAGGATTACCTGACTGCATTCAGCCGTTTTGTGAATGAAAAACGCGATGAAATAGACGGGTTGCAGGTTCTATTAAAACGTCCTGCCGGTTGGCGGCCGGAAGTGCTGGATGATTTGAGAATAAAATTAGGTATGCAGGGATTCCCGGAATCGGCATTGCGCGACGCGCACAGCGAAGTGTATCATATCGCGCTGGCAGATATAATATCAATGGTAAAACACGCCGCCCGCGAAGAAGAACCGCTGTTAACCGCCGAACAGCGCGTTGATAAAGCTATGCAGCAGGTGACAACAGGCAAAACTTTCTCCAGTGAACAGCAGGCATGGCTTGGTTACATTCGCGAGCACCTGGTAGAAAATCTCACCATAGATATAAATGACCTTAACCTTATTCCGGTATTCGAGCAGCACGGCGGGCTGGGTCGGGCACAACGGGTATTTCAGCCGGATGTTCTGCAATGGTTAATTGAAGAGCTTAATGAGGCTGTGGCGGTATGAAAAGAATAATGGAGGTAAATGATGAGTGGATTATGGGATAAACCTAATATACCTCATAAGGGTTGGGAGTGTGTTGATGTTCATGATCTTGGAGAAAATTTAGAAGAAGGAGAAGCTATTCCTTATCAATTTTGCGAGATGTGTGAAAATGAGGGTCTAAGATATATTCATTACATGAAACATGAAGATTATCCTGATGTGATAGGAGTAGGTAGTGTATGCGCTCAAAAAATGTCTGATGATTATGTTGATGCAGAAAATAGGGAAAGAGCACTTAGAAATATTGCCAATAGACGTAAACGGTGGCTAAATCGTGTTTGGAAAATGTCTGCTAAAGGGAATGATTATTTAGTTATAGATGATTACACACTAACTGTATTTCCAAAAAACAGCAGATGGAGTTTTAGCATTGCTTATCCTAAATATGGCATGAAGTCATTAGGAGATACAGTGTTTAGCAGTTGTACATATGATACAAAAAATAAAACAAAAATAGCACTATTTAATACGTTTATAAAAATTACTGGTCAGGTTTGATATTATTTATAAATATTAAAATCAATAGTTTTATTGTAATTTTTTAAATTAACATTAATTCCATGGGGAATATTGAATTGTTGTTGTTATCATTCGCAAATATATAGGAAAACATTATATGTCTGACATTGTAAATAAACTTTGGGGATTTTGCCATACGCTGCGGCATGATGGCATTGATTATGGCGATTATATTGAGCAGCTTACTTACCTGCTGTTTTTAAAGATGGCGCATGAACGTAATGTGGAACTTCCTGACGGGTATGACTGGGAGACGCTTTGCGGCAAGTCGGGACAGGAGTTGATGGACCATTTTGGCGATTCATTGCGGGTATTGCGCGATGAACCGGGGATACTTGGCGATATATTTGCCCAGTCTATGCCGCGGTTTAACAACCCGGTTAACCTGAAACGCGTTATAGCCATGATAGACGAGGAAGAATGGTCGGCCATGGATGTTGACGTGAAGGGGCAGGCGTTTGAGGGATTGCTGGAGAGGGCAGCCAGCGAGGGGAAAAAGGGAGCAGGGCAATATTTCACCCCGCGGGTATTGATTCAGTCTATTGTACGAGTAATGAAGCCCGACCCGCGCGTATCACCCGGCTTCACCATTTGCGACCCGGCGTGCGGTACCGGCGGTTTTCTGGTTTGTGCTTATGAATGGTTGAAAGAAATTACCGGCGGAGTAATGGACAGAAAGATTGCCGGTCATATAAAGTTTGAAACCTATTATGGTCAGGATTTGGTGCATCGTCCCCGGCGGCTGGCGTTGATGAATCTTTACCTGCATGGCGTGGAACCGCATATAAAACTCGGCGATACCATTTACGAACCGGCTGGCCCAGAACGTTTTGATTGCATTCTCACCAACCCGCCTTTTGGTACCAAGGGAGCGAATCAGGCGCCGGCGCGGGATGATTTTACAATTGAGACAAGCAATAAACAGTTGAACTTTATCCAGCATGTTGTGACTACCCTTAAACCTGGCGGGCGGGCGGCAATGGTGCTGCCGGACAACTGCCTGTTTGAAGGCAAGGCGGGTGAAGTATTTGAATTGCTGATGCAGGACTGCAACCTGCATACGGTATTGCGGCTGCCGCGCGGCACCTTTACCCCATACAGCCAGGGGGTAAAGGCAAATGTTATCTTCTTTCAAAAGGGGATGCCTACCGAATACACCTGGATTTACGATGCCCGCAG
>Ga0194052_1000459_pt1 | contig 26491 bp, 22 predicted proteins | sample SepL226m_MetaG_FD_160117 | JGI IMG/M metagenome (GOLD analysis project Ga0194052, IMG submission 160117) | Anoxic zone freshwater microbial communities from boreal shield lake in IISD Experimental Lakes Area, Ontario, Canada - Sep2016-L227-6m | ecosystem: Environmental > Aquatic > Freshwater >...
AAGCTAGTTTTAGTGATTGCAGATTCGGGATTGGGCGGAGGCACAAGCCACGTTTTGAGTTTGCTGAAAAACGTTGATAAGGACAAATTTGAGACTCACCTGATCTGTCCCGCAGGATATTTATCTAAGACGGCCAAAGCGCTTCGTGACGTTGAAGTTTACAATATCTCGATGCACTCTAAGTTTGATTTGATCTCCTTTTTGCAGCTTCGTGAGACGATTGCAAAGATCCAATCAGAGGGAAATCCCTTTGGTCCGATGATTGTTCACGCTCATGGTCAAAGAGCTGGTCTCTTTACGGCTTTTGCCGCTAGAAAATATGTAAGAAAAATCTATACCGAGCACAATTTTGATGATACATATCAGTTGAAGAATCCAATTAACAATTTTATTCAGAAGCAGATATTGAAGGCAGTCTGCCGCAGATATGATCTGATTATTGCAGTTTCAGAGGCAGTCAAAAAATATCTTATTGGCCATCGTTTTGCTGAAAACGACGAAGTGATTGTGATGCCAAACGGTATTGATCTGACTCATTGGCTTGATCTCAAGAAAAAGCGCAAGATCGAGACCGTAAATCGTCATCCCGTCATAGGTACCGTCGGGTCTTTGGTAGCGCCGAAAGGCCAGAGATACCTGATCGAAGCATTTGCTCAGTTCACGAAGAAGTATCCGCTAGCTCGCCTCGAAATTGTTGGCGATGGACCAGAGAAATTGACTCTGCAAAAGCTAGTTTCGGAAATGTTACTAGATAAGAACGTTTTTTTTCTTGGCAGTCAAAGAGACGTAGCGCCAATTATTTCCAAATGGGATATCTTTGTTTTACCTTCAGTATCTGAAACATTTGGTATAGTTATATTAGAAGCGATGGCGCTTGGTCTTCCTGTAGTTGCTACCAAGGTTGGCGGAGTGCCAGATATAATCGACAATGGTAAAAACGGAATACTCGTTGAGAGCAAGGATTCGATTACGCTCTGCAAGGCAATGGAGAAAATCCTAGATCATCCTGCACTTGCGGCAGAGCTAAAGAGAGGTGGCGAGAAGAGGATTGCTGACTTTGACATTACAAAAATTGTTGAGAAAATCGAAAATATTTATTTAAGGTTAATAGGGTAGGGTTTCTGAAATGAAAAAAATTTTAGTCAAGATCGGTCCAGACGGCGTCGAGGTTTATAAGGATAATGAGACAAACAAAGAGCTGATAATCCAGAAAGAGATCGCCTTTAGCGATAATTTTAATGAAATACGCGGATTGAATTTCAACGATGAAGAGGCACTAGTCCGTCTGCTTGAACGTGTTTCGGCCAATTATTTTGACTGTAAGATCGAAGCAGAAGCCAGCGAATTTTTTCGCCACATCAGGCCAAGTTTTCTGGTTGATTTGAAAAAAGAGATCAAGAAACGTGCAAAAATCGAGATCGATTTCTAGTAATAATTGCGAAACATATTTAGTAAGAATACAATAATTATATATAAAAATGGAGGAATATGAGCGATTTTGTATTTATTGATCCTGTCGATCTCGTGGACAAGGACATTTTCACACTCTTGAAACTAGACAAGGCGCCAGAAGCGACGAAACAGAAGATTGTTGATGACATGGTCATGACAATACAGGCTCGAGTTCTCGCTAGAATGATGGACGCTATGGACGAAGAAGAGTCCAAGCAGTTTGACGCACTTACGGCTGAAAACGATGAAGCGAAAATCGCAGAGTTTCTTGCTTCCAAGAATATTGATGTGAAAAATTTGGCAGCACAGGAAATGCTTTATTACAAAACTCAGATGGTTAGCGCGGTGATGAACAAACAAGCCGAAGCTCCGAAGGAGGCATAATGGCTGATAACGAAAAACCAGCAAGCCAGGAAGAAGCTGCCGCTTTGGAGGACGAAGCTGCGAATAAGGCTCTAGATTCGAATGATCCGAATTTTGTTGGTCCAGTCAATGAAAATGCAGCGACAGGTGCTCAGCTGGAAGTACCGGTGCCTGAGCAAGAAGCCATGGCTAACAGGGAACTTGTAAATGATTTGCCGTCGATTCTGCCTCAGTATACCCAGGGTGTTGTTCGATTGAAAAGAGTTGACACTTTGTCCGACGGTGATGAACATAGAATTTTATTTGTTGATGAGCTTGCTGAGCCGATTGTCAAAGGTGATCCTATCCAAATGGTGCACGGCGGTGGGACTTCTGAAGTCACGAACATCTCTGTCGATCCTGCAACTGGGATTTTTACTATTGAGTCAGCAACAGGCAAATTTACTCTCAATCCAAAGGAAAATACTAAAGTTAAGACTCCAGAGCAGATCGCCGATGCTGAGCTGAAGGCCGGCCTGGATGCGCTTATGAGTATAAATTTTGATATACGCAAACAAGAAGAAGCGCGACTCGAAAGTCGCTATCCTGGCCGTTTCGGTAAGCTGAACAGATGGATGGATCAATCTAATGCGGGAAAAATAGTCAAAACGGTGGTTAATGTTGGTATCGGCCTAGGCGAAGTCGCTGGCTCTGCAGCATTGGTAGGAACTCCTGGTTTGCTTGCAGCACCTGCCCTTTTTGGCGATGGTGTTGGCCGAGTCACAAGTGCCATTATGGAAGCTGGCCAATTTTGGTTAGGCAAAGATAAACATCAGCGTCTAAACCTTGAAACAAAAAATGCAGAGATATTTGAGAAGAATGAAGACTTGAAAAAGATACAGGCTGAGTATGCAGCTGTCGAAAATATGACTCCAGAGCAAGCAAGAGGCTATTATGACAAAATGTCTGGTCTTGTAAACGAGATTATGAAGGCTGATCAAGAAATATTGAAGCTTCATAATGAGAACGTTGATACGAAGAACCGTGATAAGAATTGGCGTGTTGCAACGAGAGTGGTTGTAACCTTGGCTGTCGGGGGACTCCACGGGATCCCTCTTGGGCATCAGACATTTGCAGGCGCTGGTCATGCTGTTCGTGCCGGTATGCACGGCTTTGATTATATTCTTGGTGCAGCTGATAAGGCTACGGTAGCTTGCCATGGTTATCTCATGGGTTCGGTTGGTCATGCAGTTGGCCCTACAATGTCTGCGCTTGGCAAATGGGGTGTGATGCTTGGAGCGATCGGTGTTGGCATTGGCGCTGCAAGAGAAGCAAAAAAGAGTGGCCATATTGAGCAGGCTCCACTTACAACTCCTGATTATTCTCTGACTCCGCCAGTTCAGCCGAATATAGAACCATCTACACCTGGCTTGACGAGTCCTGATGTTACTCCGATAATCCCTGAGGTTGTTACGACTGAGCCAACACCAGAAGAAATGAAAAAAACAATTGAGGAGAACAATAAGCGAATAGCTGAGATTGGTAAAGAAAGAACTGCTAAATCTACAGAACTAAATGAGGCGGCGGATAAAGCAAAAGAAGAAAAGTCCACAGAGACAACAGGTAAAACACACAATATTGATTTGAAAATTGCAGTGTTGAATGGTGTAGTCGAGGGCAAAGAGCCTGCGACTCCAGATATGATTCCAGATGGTACGTTCTCTGATGATGAGAAGAGCAAGATGGCTGAGATCAACAAGCTCAAGGAGAGAAGTGGCGAAAATGGGAAAGAGAAGACTGAGGCTATAAAGAAGCGCAAAAATCTAAAAGAGCGAAAAGAAACTCTCGACGGTAGTAAAGAAGCTGACGAGGCTAGATTAGCAGCGATAAAGGTAGAGCAGGATGCGAATAAGGAAAAAATTGCCAGTCCTGATCTTGCTGCTGATCGTGATGCAGTCAATCAGCTAGAAGACGCAAATGCAAAGTTGAATGTAGAAATAGATGAAATTGATGCCAGAGAAGAAGAGCGGAAGACAGTTGATGCAGAGTTTACTCAGGCTAATTCTGAGCTTGGTACCTTAGCAGCTGAAGAAGATGAAATCAACGAAACAATCACAAGTACACAAGAAGAGCTAAACAAGTCTATTCAGACAAAGATTGAAGATTTGAAAAATGAGCAAGGCACCTTGATCGACGAAATGAAGAAATTTATGGAGGCGACCGACGCGAAGCTCAAGACCGACTTGGCGGAAATGATGGCTCCACTTGATGCTGAAGAAAAGAAGTTACAAGATGAAAACGCTGCTCTTCAAGCTAAGCTGTCTGCCCCATCAGCACCGATCGTCGAGACAGATATTGAAAATGATGAGGAGAATGAAGAAGATGGTGGGATTATTGAAGAAGCGGCTCCAGCAGCAGTCGTAGAAAAGAAGGAAGAAAATCCAGCCGCCAAGCCAGCAAATGGTGAGGCGGTAGTCGAAGCGCCTGTGGTTGCTGAAGCAGTCGTTGAAAACAAAGCTCAAACTCCAGAAACTCAGCCAGACGCTCAGAAGTTTGCAGAATTCTTCAGTAAAAAACTCCAAAAGATAAACGATCCTAAGTTGTCTTTCGAAGAGAGACAACAGATACAAGCTGATACATTTAATGCTCTCGACAAAGGTGAGCTTGTATTGCCACAAGGAGTTGATCTTGCGAAAATGACTTCGAGCAATGTGTCTGAAGCCCAGATGGATGCGATGCGTTTGATCCTAGCCTTACCAGATCCTTCATATAAGATAAATTTGGATGATACAAATAGGATAATAAATGCTGGTAAGATAAATGCACAAGAAATTGTTCGATCTTCAGATACTCAGAGCGGACAATCGGTTGAGCATAATGCCTTGTTCGCGCTTGCAGGGAAGCTAGAAAACGGCACTTTCCAAGCAGGTGGTGCGATAGACAAGTTCAAGGATTTCTTGCGCACGAATGAATCCAAATTCAAGGCAGAAGTAAAGGACAAAGAAGATGCGAAAACCCTCGTTGAGAAACAAGCAGCCCTAGTAACTGCTAAGGCTGATCTTGATGCTTTTGTAGCCGAAGATCCGACACGTTCTGGTATAACGCCGCCAGAGATGATTAAGCTTCAGGTTGATGGTGAGGCAAGCCGAAAGGCAGCTATCGCTGCACTTGAGGCCGAAATTGCTGCTCTCAGCAAGAAGCCAGAAGAAGTACCGGCTGATGCAGCGCCAGAGGTTCCAGCTGCAGCAGCTGCTAGTACTGAAGAGCCAGAAGTACAAGCGTTCCCAAACGTTCAACCATAGGAAGCAAGGATAGAATAATAAAAACACCTCGTGAAAAAGGTGTTTTTATTTATTTGTGAAAATTAAACGATATTTTTACCTATACCCCACATAATCTCGAAGTAGTTTAGATATGCTTCTGCCATATTTTTGTTTTTGATTTGCATGACTGAGATTGGCTCGGTGTAGCTCTGCAGAGCGATATTGTCCTCCCAGATCATCACATTTGCGAGTGGTTGGAAGCTGTTTTCGATCATTCGCACGTTATAAAATTGGTGATTCTTCACCATCTTTTCGTCGAAATCGTCCTTCTTGTATGTGATCATCTTGTACTCAACTTCTTTTTTCAAACGAATTCTCTCTACTGTCTTGTACTTCGAGCCCATGATCTCAGCCCAGCGATCGCCACCGATCGCACCTAGTACGTAGATTGTTCCTTTTGGCTCGATCGATTCCATACAGGTTAGACGAAAGTTACGGAAGCCCTCAACTCCATCCCAGACGAGAAAATCGCTCTTGTTCTCGCTTCTTTTTTGTATTTCAGGAATGATGCTCGTGGCGATATCGAGATTAATCTTCTGGTCTTCGAGAATCTTCGCCGGATCGGTGATTCTATACTGAAATGAACTTTTTTGCAGAACTTTGACCACAAGTCTCTTGGTAATCAGGCGATCGAGAGTTTCATAGACAATATTACGATGAATTCCAGTTTTCTTCACCAAATCACCAGCGCCGCACTGCCCTAAGTCGACAAGTGCCAAATATATCTCTGCTTGATGCCCTTCAAAGCCAAGTTTTACTAGATCTTCTTGCATGACAAATTCCTCATTATGTGCTTAAAATTGTATCTTTTTATCTAAAATATGTCAACTTGTCAGTATAAAGTATTGACAAGAACCAATATATTTGCTATAATGTATTTGTACGATGAAGTTAAGAGATCATCGTAGGGGGCGCAGATGCGAAAGGCATCGGCCAAGGGAGCAAAAATATGCGTAAATATATTCGTAGAGACATCGGCACTGCGCAACAATTGGTTGCGAGAGTAAGTAGAACGGAATACGCTCGAAAACTTTGGATTACAAAAGAGGGAATGACCAGATCGGAACGGTACCAAAGGATTAAGCTGATGGCTGGCGAAGTGGTCAGAATGGATCATCTAGGCGCCAAGCTACAAGGAAGAGCGAAAGCGGAGTTTCTGTTTGATATGTTTGATGGTATGCCAGTATATGGGATAGTAATAAAGATTTGGTACGGCGAAAGTTATCGTAACTATATCGATAGAGATATATACAAGGTATACAATTCTCTTACTCAGGAATCGCGTGAAATGTTTGAGATCTTGGTGCTCGAGGAAGTCTTGTTAGTCCATGAAGCGCAAGCTAAATGGCGCATCAGGACATCATATAAGTGGACTGACAAACAAGTTGTTAGATCAGGAAACACCTTAAAATGGCTTAAATATATCAGGACGGGTGTTCAAGACTAGGATTAGTACTTAGAGGCACACCAACATGGTGTGCCTCTTTCTTTTTAAAATTGACCTTGAAAATTACTGATGTTAACATTAATTAATCTACATAAATAATATTGGAGAAATATGGGACAAGAAACACCGTCGATGGGCGATTTTACAAATACGAACATGACTGGCGATTAGGTTTTGCCTGATGTTCAGGATCAAAATCTCACGACAAACAAATTTTATAATACTGAAGGATCGGAATATTGGACGAAGAGAGAGCCGATGGTAATGGGTGATTTGCGGAATCGTCCACCAATGATGGCTCTTGTTGGCGATATTAGGGAGCACAATGTGCTTGAGGCAGGCTGTGGCACTGGTTACGTTGCGAGAATGCTAGCCGCCAAAGGTGCAAACGTCTATGGCTGCGATATTTCCAAAGAAATGCTTGAGAAAGCTGGCAAAGAGGAAGTCGAGCACCCGATGGGGATCAAATATTCAGAGGGTGATGTAACTCATCTTCCTTATCCAGATAATTCGATGGATGATATTATCTCTTGCGGTGTCTTGATTCATTTCGATCAGGAAACGATTGAAAAAGCTCTGATTGAGGCAAAAAGAGTCCTGAAAAAGGGCGGCGCGATCACAATCGGCGTCATGCACCCTTTTCTATACAGTCCCGAGAGTCCAAACTACAAAGCTGAAGGTAAAACTTGGGGAAGATATACGCCTCTTGAAGAAGGCAAGCCATATGAAGAAAGTCAGAAATATCGTGAAGATTATGTTGATAAGAATGGTAAAGTTTTCTCTTCTGAAGTCTGGCATCATACGATCGACACATACAAGAAGCTAATTACGGAGTCTGGTTTGAAAATTGTTGAGATTCAGGAGCAGGAGATTCAAAAAGAAGACTTGATTTCGAAGGAATGGGGAGAAGATTACGGCTATCCGGCTTTTTTACATATTAAGGCAGTGAAAGAGGACGAAGAAGAGTAATTTGATATTGATGGCAGGATAATAAAAACACCTCGTGAAAAGGTGTTTTTATTATGGTTCCGAGACTAGGATTCGAACCTAGGTAAGCAGATCCAGAATCTGCTGTCCTGCCACTAGACGATCTCGGAATACAAAAGTGATAATAACATTTTCATTGCAATTTCTCAAGGGATGATTGCTAGGATCTGGGACTTAGGTTTTAGGGCTTAGGAACAGCATTTGTCATCCTGAACTTGATTCAGGATCCAGAATATAATTCAGAAGAAGACTTCCTGGATTCCGGATCGAGTCCGGAATGACAAAAGATAAAGTTATTAAAAAAATAGGACGTCGACAACTTGTATAGTTGAAAACGTCCTTTAGGTTATTTTGTTTTTTTCTTGACGATTATCGCCGGCGGCAATTCATCATCTGGTAGCATTGCTGCAATCTGGTTTCTCATTGCCATGCGGCTGATAATCTGGAAGCCAGCATCAAGCGCTTTTTGTCGCTCTTCTGCGTTGCCGGACCGCATCAGGCGAAATTTTGCCATATCGGCTCGATCCAGCGGCCGCCACTCAAGCTCAAGCTCATCAAGGCCCTCTCGGATTTGAGCTGTGGTCATGCCGAGGCTGATTACGTTCAGGCCATATGTTTGGCCGATAAATAATGCTTCGGCATACTGATTTTTACCAATTAACGCTTTGATCAAGCCTTTTAACTGATAATTTACAGCGTTGCGTGCCCGATATTCGATCGAGCTGTCAGACTTGGTTGTTTGTACAGATGGTGTCGTTTTCACGGCGTCAACGGTAACAGCGACGGCTGCGTCTGCAGCAAAGGTGGACAAACTAACGATAAATACAACAGCGATTAGAATGAACAGTTTCTGCATGTTGTCCTCCAAGAACGTTTTGGCTTGAATTTCTCACAAGTGAGTTACCAAAACAGAATACTATATCATTTACTGCTGATTGTGTCAATATAGTCAAGACGCGGTTTATTATTCTTGATTATCCGCTACAATGTACTTGTCCTGTTTTTCCTTTTTACTTTTAACTTTTTACTTATACCCATGTGTTTAACTATTCCCGGTAAAATTGAATCGATAGATAAGGGCATCGCCACTGTCATATCAGCCCGTGAAAGGGCTCAGATTGACTTGTCCCTCGTTTTTGAGGCACAGGTGGGCGATTGGATATTGTACGCCACAAACAGGGCTGTGAAGGTCATTTCGGAGGATGATGCCAAAGAGATTATTTCTCTGCTTGAAGACAAATATCACCCCGTCGATGTGAGCAAGCTGCCACTAAAATTCAAGAAAATCATCTTTAAGGTGAGAAGCGGTAATTCTGATCTTACAAAAGACGAAATTCTGTATTTATTGAGTTTAAAAGGCCTGAATAATCTCGAGACTTTGTTTGCTGAAGCGAATACCCTCAGGAAAGAGCGAATCAAGGACTTTATCTGTATTCATGGCATTATTGAATTTTCAAATTATTGTAAAAATAGCTGTCTTTACTGTGGAATCCGTAAGGAAAACAAAGTGCCTCGATATCGATTAAGTCGCGAAGAAATTATTGATGTGGCGTTTGATGCAGTCGAGAATGAAGGCTACAAATTGCTTGTTCTGCAGAGCGGCGAGGACGATTCGTATTCAGACGCAGATTTGATCGATCTTATTGTAAAAATCAAACAAAAAATGAAGGTTTTTGTGTTCATTTCAGTAGGTGAGAGATCAGAAAAGTTTTATAGAGATGCGTACAGGGCTGGAGCGACTGGCGCACTGATTCGTTTCGAGACGTCAAATGATGAATTGTATACAAAATTACGACCAAATAAGCTTCTTAAAGATCGGATCAAGCTTGTCAAAGCCATGATAAAAATGGGGTATTACGTCGCTTCGGGCAGCATGGTCGGCCTTCCTGGGCAGTCTCTTGAAGATTTGGCTGACGATCTTCTCGCGATTAAGGGCTTGGGTGTGCCGATGATCTCGGCCGGACCCTACATCGAGGCAAAGGGCACACCACTCGCAAATCCCAAGAAGCAAGAAACAAGAAACAATCATACGCTGAACCCTGAGTCCTGCGACCTGAGCCCTGAACCCCAATTACAGCTGATGCTTAAGTTTATCGCCGTGGCGAGATTCATGATGCCCGACGTGAAGATTCCAGTCACGACGGCGCTCGAAACCCTCGATCCTGAAAATGGGCGGCACAGAGGGCTTTTAGCCGGAGCAAATGCACTAATGTTTAATCTAACTCCTGAGAAATTTGCTAAAGATTACTCAATTTACGATAATAAATATCGCGAAAGAGAGAAAGTGTGGCAAAAATATGGTTTGTTCAAGGGCGAAGAGAGCTGGGAGATGCTTGAGGAAAAATTAATGTTGGGTAAATAAGTCTCGCCCATATCGGAATATTATTTCTGTCATTCCAGCCTGTAAGCTTGAGAGGTGGAATCCAGGAAGCCTTCTTCAGAATTTAATAGCCTGGATCCCAGCCTTCGCTGGGATGACAAAAGGAAATAATAATAGTTTATTCTTCGACTCCTCGAGTGACGAGAGGGTGGAGAAGTGAACAATTTAAGTTCTCCACCTACTGCGTAGAGTCGAACAATAAATATATAAATAAGGAGAACCATGTCAAACGAAAAGAGAGTGCTGATGGTGATCGCGCCACATGACTTTCAAGATCATGAGTACTTTGATACGAAGGAAAGCCTGATAAGCATGAGAATAAATGTCGATACTGCGTCAGCTCGCGCTGGAAGCTGTATCAGTACACACGGCAAAACTGTTGTTGTCAGTCTTGGCTTAGAGTCGGTTGATCAGCACCTCTATGACGGGATTGTATTTGTCGGTGGGTCTGGAGTTGAAGAATTATTTCAGAATCAAAAAGCGCTCGACTTGGCTTCAGAATTTTATCAAACCGAGAAAATTGTTGCTGCAATTTGTTGGGCGCCAGTTATCTTGGTGAAGGCGGCTGTCCTAGGAGCTGGGAAGAAGGCGACATGCTGGGAGGGGGCAAAAAATGATCTTATCACTGCCGGAGTTCAATATCTTGAAGAGGATGTCGTGGTTGACAGAAAAATCATTACTGCCGAAGGTCCGACTGTTGCGCATCAGTTTGGACAGGCGATCGCGCACGCATTGCTTGGATAAATCGAATATCGCATATATCAAAAAAGATCCACAACGGGTCTTTTTTGATATATGTTCTTCTTTACACTGCTGGTTGCATGATTGGGGTCACAAGATTCTTATACTCTTGAATGGCGAGGAAAAGCTCGTTGTTTGAAGCAGAATCATTATTGGCTGCTGGATTAGTCATTCCAACTAATCGTCTCCACGCAGGCTTGAATTCTTCATATGTAAAGTTTCTTGGTAAGCCAAATAGCTTGCGAATTGGCAAATCCCGGAGAAGTGCTAACTGATTTGGATTTTTTCCATTTTTTGCAGCAAGACTTATTTCGTATTTATCTTTAAGCTCCTCTGGCGACTTAGTTCTTTCGTTGTCTAAGTACGCTTTTAGCTCTTCGGGTGTCAGTGTTCCTGCTTCAAGTCTAGCCTCTTGCTCATCGTTCCACTCGAATTCAGGAGCTTCTGCAACAGGCTCAGTTGTCTCTTCTGTTTTCTCACCTTTTGCCTGGTCGGCTGCTTCCTGTGCTCGAATTCTAGCCGCTTCAGCCGTCTTTGCTGCGTCTTCATCAATCTTGCGCTGGGCTTCCTTGGCTTGAGCGTTGTTCAGATCTTTGATACGTTGATCTTCAGCTTTATAGCCCTTTTGGTCTTTTCTTCTATTACTAATTGATTTTCTGAATCGTTTCATCCAATCTTGGAAGACCCCAACCTTCTTTTCTTTTAGCTCTCCATCCTCTACCTCATCTTCTTGTATTTCTTTTGGATCTGAAGTTGGGTGTTCTGCTTCGTTTAGAATTTGCTCTTGGTTGCTTTCGACAAAATCGAAAACATTTCCCATAACTTCGGCGCGGTGCGTCTCATTTAGTCTGTTGATAGTGCGAACTATCGAGGCCAAGAGTTTACCATGTGCTTTGGCCCATTCAATCTGAGCCGGATCATTTTCGTATTTTATGTCGGCTGCTTCGCCGGCTTTTCTTCTGCCAAAATTATCTGTAGCGTCCCACCCTTTGATAATTCTAGCTGTAAGATAGTCGGCCATCTGCTCCGTGCCATCTTCGAACTGATCCGAATTGTGCAGCGCCTCTTGAATGATTTTTTCGTAATTTATGCCGGTCTTGTTCTTCTCGCTTGCTTCCCAGTTTTTGAGTAGGTCATCCTCAAGCGCTTTTTCGAGCTTGGCGAAGCTTATGTCGGCGTTCTCTATGCGCTTTGCTTGATCCTTATTCAAAGCAATATTTTTTAGCGCGAGTTCCTTATCATAAGTCAGTGCTTTCAATGAATGATCTTCTATCGCCAACATTTCTTTTGACTGATCTTCGATCTCTTTCATCGGCTTGCTCTGATCCTCTATCATTTTCTTTGGCTTATACTCGATAGGGAGAGGCAAGACAGGCTCTGGCAATGGTTTCGGGCCTGGCTTAGGCTCCGGCTTAGGCTCCGGAATGGGTGGAATGACTATTGGCTCTGGAACAGGTGGAATAATCACAGGCTCTGGTTTAGGCTCTGGCTTTGGTTTCGGAATTGGAGGCTGAATACCATGTGTTCTCTCGAGTGGTGTACGTGGAGGAAAAGGAATCACTGGTGGCCAAATGACTGGTGGCTCTGCGCCTGCAGGCGCCGCGAGATGATCACCGACTAGTGGCATGTTGAAGTAAATTTGGGTCTCATCTCCTGTGACTGGGTGAGTGATATTATCACCGATTGTTTTCGCTCCTCTGCCAATATGTGTTGCAAGGATTCGAACACCTTCCGCCCCGTCTTTTTCGGTGCCCATAGATTGTGCGATCTCGGCAAATTTACCGTCATATATTGCATGGCCGCTTGGGTCCATGTGATAAAGTGCGCCAGCTGGGGTATTCCCGTCAATAAAAACGTTGCCGTGCTTGTCTACGGGCACTTCAAAAACTTGATGTTCAGTTCCTCGTGAGACAGATAATAGTAATTTTAGATGGCCTGTTTTCATCAGCTCCATTGGATTCGCACTCGCGTCACCGTGATAGGAGCCTTCTGGCAGCATCGATTTTACTGACATGACATAGTTGCCGTGTCCATCTGTGCCATGATCTCCGCCCCAGTGCAAGCCGAGCTCATTTTTGTCATATGGATTAACGCCGTGGGGAACATTTTCATAGTTTGTATTGTTGTCGAACCACATATGACGGCGTATTTCCGTCATGTCTTTGGCGTGAGCGTTCACATAATCTTTTGCGTCCATATTCACATGTTCAGTAACCTGTTTTGTGATAGCAGCGCTTTTCTCTGCCATTGAGACGCCTTTATCATGTAAAACTTGAAGTGATTCTGGCGTGAGATGCCCATGTTGGTCAAAGAGTAATCCGCCGACTAAGACATTGTGTCCTTGTGTGAGTTCATAAGCACCATGCGCGCCCTGTGTGAGCTCGACGCCTTCTGGAAGCTTGAAATGATTGGCACCGAGGTCAACCATGTGAGAATGCAGGTCTGGGGCAGGCATGGCGGCTGCAACACTTTGGCTATCGCCAGCGAACCAGTGACGAAGTGCTTCAAGCGGAGTGAAGCTCGTAACGCTTCCGATCTCTGGTTTATGGACGGTGAGGGCGTTGAAACCATGCTCGATGAGACCCTCTTGACCAGGATTGAAAAAGGCAGCACCCTCTTGGATTGCTCCACCTACGACTAAGCCGGTCAAGAAACCTTTGACGATTGCATTTGCAACGTGCTTGATTTTGACCTTCTTAAATCGTCGATTCTTGTCTTCGATTTCGTTGCCCGTCAGGCAATCGATTCTCGTGTTAGCTTCAGCTTGCGTAAAAGTATCGAAGTCCGCGCCCCCCGGCATAGTGATAGCGCCGCCCATGTCAGTAAGAATCTGTTGCATGCCAACTTTTGCCTTATGTATTGACATGTCTAAGGCTGTTCGCTCAACATCAACATTTTTGATATCAGAGAAGCTAATAAGGTCGAGGGTTCTTCTGTCTGAAAGCTTGACTCTTGCCTCTGCCTCAGCCAGTGCCGCAAGGGCAGAATTAAACTCAGCTTGTGTGACTGGGGTTACACCACTTTCATAATTTGCAACAAGATCGAGTGCGCTTGTAAGGCTTTGGGCTGTTTCCGTTTGGTATCGAAGTTTTTCAAGCTCGACTCGTCGAGGTGCTTGATCAGGGTTGAAAGCCTTGCCCTGAGCACGTTCGCGAAAATGTTGTCGACGGTCATCCTCGATTTTGACAGATTCTCGTGCGCCGCCGATCAGTGCGCTGACAAGTGTTGTAGCGCCAAAAGTGGCGAATTTTGCAATTTGACTATTGAGCGCACTCTTGGCGAGGCCAACAGTTAGTGTTGAAGCGATCGCAACTGCACTCGCTACAGTTGCTTCGTTCAAGAAACAGCCAACCTTGGAGTGCATGATTTTTTCAGTGATTCGATCAACTGCGTTGTATTGAGCTTCTGTTCGCACGCCTTCTTTTGCTTTACCGACATAAATTTCAAAATTGAGATCAAGCTCTTCAAGCGATTTGCCTGCTTCGATATTTGCATGAACCTGCTCGATAATGCGCCAAATATTGTCAGCATAGAGGTCACCCTGAGCTAAGACGCCAGGAACAAGTCCTCGTACTTGAGCCAAAGTTGTTTTTTTCTCCTCGACAAAAGCCGCTCGATCAGGCGTTGGCATCGCAGCGTATTTTTTGACAAGGTCGATCACGAGGTTTCTCGCAGTCGGGTCGACAAGAGTTTCTTTTGTTTCGCCAGCTTCGGTATGAACCATGTTGTCATACTCAGAAGCGTAGCGATCGACGATTGAGTCCATCGCTTGTTGGTGGGCAGTAGTATCGTTTTTGTCCGCAACTTCACCAGCAAAGATGTTGCCTTCATCACCACCTGTGGTAATTTCGCTCTTGACTCGAGCTATCTCTTTTGCTCGATAGTAAGGACGAAAAAGATTATGCTTCCAAACTTTTCTGATAAATCCACCGATTCCCTTGAACTCGCTTGGATTTTCGGTCAATCTTGATTCGGCAACATCTCTGGCGTGTTGGCCGATGCTCTCCGAAGTATCTGCAATGACGATTTTGGTATCGATTTTTGTTAGTGGCTTCTTCTCAATCGGAGTACCGTTTGCATCTTTATCTGCAAGAGGTTTTGGCTCAGGACCCTTAAGCCCTGCGGCGGCTGCTTCTTTTTTCGGTTGATATTTCTGTTTATTAAGGTCAAATCCCTCGTCCAAGCCCTCTTTTCCAGCAAGTTTGAACCCAGGATCATACGTAGCATTTTTCGATTCATTCAAGCCCATTTCCTCTTCGTCAGGGCTTTGCATTCCTTCGTACGGCATCTTATACCCCCAAGTATGAGTTTCTAAAATTGATCAGTGCCGTAGCGGCAACCTGATCTGAGTCCTGAATATTTTCACTACAAAATTTTTGGATTTGATCTGCATCAGCAGTATCTAGAATCTTATCAAACTCTTCTAGTTTTTCTGGCGGCATTGCTGCCAAGATCGCGCCGTTGATATGCTCCTCAGCTCTATCTTTGAGGTCTGATTTCATTTGTGCAATAACTTCTTCGTCGAGCTCAGGGTAGTTCTTCTCAGCAATTAATTTCTCGACAAATAAATCTAATGAATCTTGGTTCATCCCACTCCTATTTTAGTTCTTGTTTATTATTTTCATATTAAAGTAATCGAGATAAAAAGAAAATGGATCGCATCAATTATGTGAAAAAATACCGTCCAGCAGAGCAGAATCTTGTAATCTAAATTATATCTTTTTTGTTGTCCCTAATTCGGTAGTACATGTTATTTCGGCTAGTATAGGTATAAATTTCATTGTTATGTTTTCGTCTTGCATTCCAAGTGTAAGAGTGTTTGTTTAGGTCAATATCTGTTTCACGAAGTCCGGCATGGAAAACCTCGCCTTTGCCATTGTTTTGATCTGGATTAGCGAAGTCTACTAAGTGCCATTTGCCCTGAATCCGCACCAAATTGGCGGCGTGTCCGCCTGCCCCGTGTCCGTTGTGAAAATCTACGTCACATTTGAGTAGTCTGCTAGTAATTCCACAGGCCTGAAGAAGAACTTGGCCGTACATCGCATGGTGTCTGCAAACTGCGAGGCGATCCCTATGAGCGTCAACTAAGGCGACCGAGTGATTAGGGTTGGGAAAAGGATTTTGTTTTTCGTGATAGGGCATTTCGTTGTAAATGAAGACCCCAATTTTGTCTACAATAAATCTTTTGATCTTATCTGGTGTCCAGTTTGTAAAATCATGGGAGAATATGTCAGTGAATAAAGGCTTTGCGAGTTTGAAAATTTCTTCTTTGCCAACTCTTATTTTTTCACGAAAGCGATCATTGGGATCGATGGTCGAATCGCTACCCATATCGGATAGCCCATCTGGGACATAGTCGGGGATACCGCGCCGAATCTTGTCATCGGCTGGGAAGGCGGCATGATCTAGCTTTATCTGCAAAGCAAAGTGCGCATCGAGATAGCGTGAAAGCCTGTCTACTTTGTCCTCTTTTGAAAGCCTAGTATCGCTCATTATTGAGATCAAATTATTCCTGGCAAAAGCAAGGCAGCGACTTGGGTCTCTTTGAAATTTTTCAGCAAGCATGCCAGTGTCGATCGGGCTGATTTTGTTCAACGTTTTGACGCCGTTTGTATCTGGTTGATAGTCTGTCGTTGCATCATTTTTTTCTTTCATCATGCCCAAACCAAGCACTCCTTCTTGAAGTGTGAGCGGAATATTTTTCTGCGCTAGATTCTCTTTGTTTTCATAATCTGCCATATAAATATATTAAATTGAGCAGACTAAAAAGCAAATTGCTAGTAGCTAACAAAAAGTAACTATTTACAAAAAACAATCGCCTGAGGTAAGTCAGACGATTGTTTTATAGAACATAGATCAATGTTACCCTTGAATATCTTTTTGAATTTCGGATATTCTTGCTCGATCAGCATTTAGCATTTTTTGACGGTCACGATTCTTTTGTTGTTCCTGTGCCAACTCTGCTTCGCCTTTTGCTATCTGAACGTTAATATTATCTAGTTCTTTTTTATATGTGCCTTCCAAATCAGGCATTTCTGCTTTGCCGCTAGCCAATGCTGCTGCAAATGCTACTTCTCGTGGATCCTCTGAGTCAGTTGTTCTTGCCTTTTCTGAGAGCTTGTCCGCTGCTATCCCTTTTAATATGTTCTCGACTTTTTCTTTATCAGCTTTGAGGACATCTAGTCTTTGATTTATCATGCTCGTAGCATCAGGCATTGCCACTTCGCCTCTGGCTGCGGCTGTCATGAGTATAGCATCTCGAGGATCGCCTGAATCCTTGGCTCCGAGAGCTTCTTGCTGACGTTTTATTATGTCTGCTGTGTCGACTGGCTGTACTTCGCCGCGAGCCAGTGCATTTGCCAACATGTCGTCTCTATCATGAATGTTAGATTTGGCCACTGCATCCAACTCTTTTGTAAGTAAAGCTGTTCGGGGATCGGTGTCAGCTTTCTTATCTCCAAAACTAAAATTTGCAGCATTTGGATCTTTTGCACCGTTTTCATTTCCGGACATAATTCGCTCCTGTTCGCTTATTTACTAAACAATTAAATATTATTACACAAATTCATATAATGCAATAAATCAACATTTAGCCACGTATGCATTTCATTTTGTTGCTAGCCAAAAGGCAAATATGCGCACAACTTGTCATCCCAGCGCAGGCTGGGATTCAGGCGGAATACATAGATTCCCGCCTTCGCGGGAATGACAAATAGTTGACTGACTATTATAAAAATGTTATAAACATCGCAGCGAAAACATGGCTGAATTTTCAGCAAAGGGAGAATAGCATGAATTTCGATTATCCTGAGGTTGCACGCTATCAGCGTCGTCTGGAGGAATCGCTTCGTAGGATTATTCCTATCTGCAGCGATCCGCTCCGTACAGGAGCATTTGGCTCTATCGGAAATGAGAACGGGCTTGTCCTCGTTACATTCCCATTGTTATTACCGCCAATGGAAAAGTGGGAGAAGTACCACCGTCTGGTTGGCGAAAAAGTTTGGCGACTTGGCCAGCATCCTGAACATATTATGGGCAGGGAAAGTATGGATGAAAGTCGCGAGCAGTATGGTGGGGCTTTCCGCACTGCGCCGTATGGCCAAAAAGGCTATATCGTTGCCGTTTCCGGCTTGCCGTTAGTAGAAGAAGATGAAGCCGTTGGAATGTGGGGACTCTGGAGAATGAAGGAAATCGATTTTTCAACATCACCGAGTCTTAGCCACCATTGGATAACAAATGCAATTTGCACTCAGTTGCGCAGCGCAGCCTAAATCCGCGATCCGATTCGATATAGAAATATGTCTGATCGGATTTTTTTAATCCTAATCCTGTCGGCTTGTCTAAAATCAATTTTTTTGTTACTATATCTGTGCTTTCAATGGCGTCATCGTATAACGGTTAGTACGCCGCCCTCTCACGGCGGTAATTGGGGTTCGATTCCCCATGACGCTACCATAAAAAAACTACAACTCAGTTTGTAGTTTTTTTTGTAGAAATTTACTTACTCTTTTTGATCATAATCAGGGCGCTATAGCTGTTTGGGCTTTTGACAAGCTTATTTACGGTAAGATCACAAGAAATCTTTTTGCCGAGCTTCGTCTCAATCTTGCATGATTGAGGATCGTGCGCTGATGCGTTAATTGCTTTAGTTAATGTAGCTTTTTCCTCAAATTCTGGCTTGAAAATATGTTCGAAGCTAAGGCCTATCAGCTCTTTGCTGGTATATCCAAATTCTTCAGTAAAGCTATCTGAGATCAGGACAATCTTATAATCTTCGTCAAGCAAAACAATTCCATCCTTCGAATTTTCGAAGACATCCTTTATCACAGAGGATTGATCTTCAGCTTTGATGTTTTCGGCCAAGATAGATTCAACAAACTCAGTTTGCGATTGGAATAGATTTCGATAGACAAAGTAGCCACATGCACAAAAGAGCAGCGCGATTAGCATGATTATCCGAATTGCGTCAAAAAGCGCCGACTTTGGCAGAAAAAAATAGGCAAATATCAAAACTATGACTACGCCAATCCAGAGGACGGTTTCCAAGAGATGAAATTTTTTCAGATCAATTTTGTTCATTAGCTATATTATAACATGGCTTTTGAATATTGAAAATCTCTTCTGTCATTCCAGCCTGTAAGCTTGAGAGGTGGAATCCAGGAAGCCTTCTTCCGAATTAGATAGCCTGGATCCCAGCCTTCGCTGGGATGACAAGAAGAGCGCAAAGATAACAAGAATAACAAAGGGATTGTAACAGGGGATTCAAGTTGAATATATAGATTCCCGCCTTCGCGGGAATGACAAAGGATGACAGCGTGGTTCATGGTTTAGAGGAGTACTTGAATGACAGAATATTTGTTTTTGCAAATGACAGATAATTAAACTATAATTAAACCAATCTAAATACTTCCAAATATGATGATAAAGCAGAGGGGTACTGCCCTAATTATTGCAATTCTTTTGATCTCGGCTATCGGTGCCGTTGGTTTTTCGTTTGGTCGTGTTTTTCTCTCAGAATTTGCAAATGCGAGGCTGCATGAAAACAGTATAGTTGCCTTTTATTCTGCTGAATCTGGCATCGAAGAGGGCTTTTTGCGCTATCGCTATTCGAAAAATGCTGAGGTGCCCTTTACTAACTGGAAAATGGATGAGACAGATAGAACACAATTTAATCTTGTGAACTTAACCAATTCAGGAGTCCCAGAAGTAAAAGATAAAACAATTGCTCCTACTAGTCCTGCTAATAATCAGTTCTATTATTTGCGTATGGGCTATACTGGGACCGAGAATAAGTGGCCGTTTTTTGGTCAAGATTTAAATAGCGATAATTTCCTAACTGAGCTCGATATAGCAAACGCCGCTTATGGCACTGGCGATTTCAGCTATTTGACTGTTATCAAGGATGATTCTTACAAGATTGATCTATCAAACGTTCTTTCGAATACGACAAAGGACATCAATTTACTTGCAAAGTTTCAAGGAACCAGTGCTAGCTCATCCGCGGCTAATTCCTTCATGGAGGCCAAGCTTGTGATCGACACTTTTGGCAATGGAAGTACCGTGAAGGAGTATAAGACGATGATTTCGGCTGATCCTCGTGGAACTTGTTTATCGATCAGTCCAAATAATGTTGGAAATTGTGCTGATCAGGTGATTCCAGCCACTCAGATCAATTCTGTCTTGCCAGTGACAGACTATGCTTGGAGTGTAAACGGCTTGCTTGCTCTCTGGCGTTCGCGCGATGGCTTTCCAAATATTGATTCTCGCTCCAAAGTTACCCTTTCTCTTAAGCCTTTTCATCACGACGCTGTGATCGGTATAACCTCATTAGATTGTGCGACCGGTGGAACTTGCAAGTTTAATTCAGAAACCGCAGTCCCTGGCCCATATACCATCGTTTCCTCGGTTGGCTTTTACAAAAACGTTTATCGCACGATCGAAGCCAATATTGACCGACAGTCTGGTTCTTTGTATGATTTATATGATTATGTTATTTACAAAGCTAACCCAAATTAATATTTTTTTAGGAGGAAATTATGGCTACACCAGCAACGATTTTACTTGCTGATGACGACACAACACTTCACGGAATGTATTCGGAGAGATTACACGCTGAAGGGTACACGATTATAGATGCCTTTGACGGCGAAGAAGCACTTGAGAAGGTTGCGGAGAAGAAGCCAGACCTGATCCTGCTTGATATCATGATGCCAAAGCTAAATGGTATCGACGTTATGAAAAAACTGAGAGAAGATGCAGCAACTGCTGACATTCCGATCATTCTTCTGACTGCATTGGTTCAGGAAATCAACAAGTTGAAGGACATGATGAAGCCAGCTGATCACTACTTGGTAAAAAGCGAAGTTGTACCTGCTGACATTGTGAAAACGATTGAAGAGAGTCTTGCAGCTTCCAAATAATTTCAAACTTTATTCTAAAATAGAGCATCATATGATGCTCTATTTTAGAATGTAACTAAAGTTGTCATTTCGACCCCGTGAGCGTTGTCGAACGGTTGGAGAAATCTTATAAATTGAATGTTCACTATTAGGATATCCCTCCCCCTTCGCCAAGGCTACGAGGGACAGGTCCGCTACGGTCGGGATAACACCTAATAAATACTATTTCAGCACTTCAAATGGACTTTTGAGAGTAGCATCAGCAGTCGCCTGACTATCCGCAGCAATATTCGTATTCACAATTTTGTAATAAATGTTCTGGTCAAATAGAGTTGCTTCATCAGTCGGATTTTGGCTCTCCGAAGCTGGCTCGCTCATAACTACTCTGACAAACCAGATGACTGTCAAAAATATCTCAGCCACGATAATGATGATGAAAAAAAGTGCGACAGGATTGATTTTTGGTTTAGTTGCCATAATATATTTGTCCAGAAAGTTTGATATTGATAGTCGTGCCATCGCTGCTGACTGCGTTCAATACGGAAATAGTGTTGAAGCGGTTCAGATTTTCGACTGATGTTATGAAGGAAACCAGGCTGTTATAATCGGCCGTGCCAGCGAGTGAATAAGTCGCAATGCCGTTTTTGGGAACACCAAAGCTAAGGCTGTTGATCACTACATTGTTGTTTTTCGCGGCTGATCGTATTTTTCCGCCAAAAGAATCGGTGTTACTCTCCGCTGGCCAGAGATAATCGACGTTTGCTAACATGACGTCGAGAACAGATTTATTTTTCTCCCATCGAGCAAGCTCATTCTGGGTGCTCTGCAAATTAGAAATTTGTGTATAAGCATCTCGCAGTTTCTCCTGATTCCCGCCGATATTGGAAACAGTTGGTATCACGACCAAGAAGACTAGCGCACCGTAGGTGAGTGCGACTACACAAAGTAATAAAAATAAATTTTTGGTATAGTCTCTCATTTTTTCTCCAGCGTGATTTTGGTCGCAAAAGCATACAAACCGGCGCTATCGGCGCTTGCTACGCTTAGGCTAACTGCCTGAACCATTGCGTCTGTCTCGAGGACCGATTGCATCGTGTTGAGAACGTCGGTCGACTTAGCGATGCCAGTGATGACTACAAGATCATTTTCTGTGTCTGAAGTCACTGAGTTGATCTGGATTGAATCCGCTGCCGCGTGGTTTATTAGCGCCAGTATTTGACTTTGTGGAGCTGGACTATTTTTTAGCTTATCCATAGCTACGGATCTGATCTGGAGCTTACTTAACTTCGTCGATAAATCGTTTGACTTGGTGATCTCTGAATTCAGCGCCGATATCTTATTGTTTGCATCGGACAATTTTGTTTCGAGCTTTGAATTGTAGGCATAGAAAAGTATCTCAACGATCACGATAAAGATAAAAATTGCGAAAATACCAAAGAAAACCTCGTTTATAAACGAAATAAATTGTTTCTCTTGTTTGTGCTGCTGCGGCAGAAGATTGATTGTCATACTTCACTCCTTTGAGCAAGTCCAAACGCCGTAATAAATTCTGGACCTATGCTATATCCGTTGGTAAACTTGATGGTCTTGATCGTGGTTGAAATTCGGAATTCTTTTTCTAAAATGTAATCAATTTTGGGCAAATATGCTCCAGGCCCAGAGAGAATAATCTTGGTGATCGGCAGATTATCAGACTGTTTTGCGGCAGAAGCTGTCAAAACCGAAATGATGCCTTCTGTGATATTGTTGAGAGATTCCCGAAGCCCATCGGACTCGAGATGAAGTTTCTTGATTTCTGCATACTCGGCTCCTGTCTCTCTAATGCCATTATCCTCCAAGATACTAGCTAGGCCTGTCCCCGACAAATTTTTCATGTCGAGAAGCTGTCCTTTTGCCCAAAGCGCGATGGAGCTTGAATTGTGATCAATAGAGACTGTGATTGTTCGTCCTTCGTGTGATGGATGGCTAGCGCAAACTCTGCCGTTGGCCAGTACCGCAGGCTCGATTGCCAAAGGCGAGATACCAAGTAATCTCGATATTTTGATAATATCTTGTATATTTTCGATGCTTGCGGCTGAGCAGAGAAATTCTAATCCAATCTCCTTGCGGTTAGCCACAATACTCAGATCAAAATAATTGTTTTTGAGCTCAAGATGACTGGCCTCGGCAAACTTTTTGATCGCAATTTTCCTAGCCTCTGACTTGGTGGCGCTTGGCACTGTAATATGCCCAACAGTCACAATTTTATTCGGTAAAGAAAGGCAAAAATTGCTAGCAGAAATCGGATTTGGCTGTGCCTTTAGCCTTGCTTCAGTAATGTTGTTTGCGAGTGATGAAATATTTTTGAATTTCCCCTGACGAACTGTGCCCTCAGGAAGTGGTAGCTCGATTGCTCCAACCAGCGAGATGCCGCTGCCCTCAAAAGAGACTTCGACTAAGCGAAGGTGGTTTTCCGTGATTTCAACCCCGAATCTTTTGGAGCTAGTTTTGAAAAAATTCAATCCCATTTTATTTTTTGTTTTCGATATTTAAGACTTCTTCAACGGTCGTCATACCTAGGCTAGCCTTGAGGATGCCATCTTGGATCAAACTCATGGTGTTGTCATAGATAAATTTCTTCGTTTTTGTACTGTCTAGCTTCCCTAGCGCTTCCTTTTTGATACCAGCTGGCAATTTCATAAGCTCGAAAAGGCCAATTTCGCCTTTGTAGCCGCTGTGATGACAGCGATTGCAGCCCTTGCCTTGATAAAATTTCAAGCCGCCCTTTTTGAGTAAGTCTTTCTCAACTTGCGGCATTTTGTCGATCTCGGATTTAATAGTTTTGCGTTCTGTCTCGCTGAGCTCGACTTGTTCTTTGCAATGGTCACAAAGTTTTCGAACTAGTCGCTGATTTACTATCAAGTTTATTGCAGAAAAAATAATCGTTGGATCGATGCCAGTCAGAAGAATATAAGAGAGAGCTTCGTCTAGACTATTTGCGGTCATCGTAGCCACAGTCATTCGGCCATTTGTAGCGGATTTGATAAGCTTACCGATAATTCTTTTCGAGCTAGTCTCGCTTACTGCCAGAACGTCAGGATCTTGTTTCAAGACCGAGTCTATCGCCGTGTCGAAAGTGTAGCCGAGCTGTTCATCAATTTCGCTCTGATTGACCCCCTTCACACGGCATTCGATTGGATCCTCGAGGCTAGTGATATTGATTCCCTCGAAATATGCCTCGTGAAGGACAGAATAGTAGCTAGTTGATTTGCCTGATCCTTTTGGCCCCGTGAGCAAGATCAGTCCATGAAGACGTTGACAGGCAGTGGCGACCGACTGAAGATCGTTGCCTAAGAGACCAAGATTTTCTAGCTTCATCAGCTCAAGCGACTTATTCGTAATTTTGATAACGATTTTCTCACCTTCGCTGACTGGGAGTGTCGAGATATAGAAACGAAGCGTATAGCCACTATATCTTTGTTTGAAATAGCCAGATTGCGGCAAGTGCGTAGTTTTTGGCTCCATCTGTCCGATTACCTTGATTCGCTCAGCTAGGCTGAGAGCAATATCCTCCGGAAAGGTAGTAATCACTTTTAACACATGATCGATTCGGTATTTCATTACAAGCTGATTGTTTTGTGGCTCGAAGTGAATTTCGGTAGCTTTTTCCCTTACAGCCCGCGTGATGATGAGATTCGCCAATCTAGTTATCGGTGAATGGCTGTCTGAGAGGGTAAGATAAGCTGATGTTGCGGAGCTGTCTTCAGAAATTTTGATCTCCGGTAACGTCTCGCCCTTCGGCATCTCAAACTTTTTCAAAAACTTGTTGATCTCTCCCGTAGAGCTCAGCCGTGTTGAGACTTTTTTGCCAAGAATATGCTCAAGCATTTCGATCGCAGCCTGATCATCAGGATGTGTCATCGCCAAAACAATCTGCTCAGGTTCCTCGCCGACTGGCAGGACATGATATTTTCTGATCATCTCTTTTGAGAGGAGAGAATGAATCGATTCTGGGATGTCTAGCTCATCAATATCAACATAGTCAATGTTCTTTTTGCCTGATTGATTCAGTGTGTTCAATAAATTTTCTAATGTCTCAGAGTCATAAATTTGGTTACGATCATCGATGCGAGGGATCGAATTTGTCTCAATATTGTCGAAATCCAACAAAGTAATTTCAGGGGATGGTGTATTTATCGGAATATTTACCGACTCCTCATCTGGAGGGACCTCTACTGAAGCTTCACCTATAGGCGAGACACTTCTTGTGACTTTGATCGGGATAATAAATTCTTCCTCGGCCTCTTCTGCTTGGTGCTTCGCTTCTTCTTGTTTGTAATTTACAACTGCGATGACTTCCTCATCAGTCAGCTCTCTGGCTTTGATTTCAGCAATTCCTGCTTTGCGATTTTCCTCTTTGTGCTTCTTGGTCGCGCCAAAAGCAGTCGCACTTTCGACTTCTTGGCTGGTTTGAACAAGCTCCTTGATATTGCCAGAGGGCATCCACTTCACAGCGTCAGTTGGCAGCATGACCATTTGCTTCTTCTTGCCGAGAACAGGGTGATATATGACTTTGGAAGGGTAGTGAACGGTATAAAATGTTCCAAAGTTGGAATAAATAACTTTTTCGTTTTTTTGTAGAACTTCGGCAATCGTGTCGCCAAAAGAGACTATCAGTTTTTCTGCATCGTCCAAGCTCAGCTTTGCCTGCTTCGCAAGCGCTTTTGCCAAATCGTTTCTATTCATACCCACTCCTTTTATAAATAAATTATAAACTAGTGGTTTCGACAAATCAACCGAAAAAAGCGGAAATATAAGCATTTCTCTCAAAATTATTCAAATAATTTATTCTCAGTTGTTCATATCCCTGTGGACTGTCTGGGGATAAGATCAGTCGATTCAGAAAGAGTTGTCTCTGGCACTTATAAAAAGTACTCCACTTTTCGAGCCATAGCTTATCTTCTTGTAAACGAATTATAATGGTTAGGCCGAAAGTTTCCTTTGCGGCAAATTTCTATCAACTTTAATTAATTTGTCATCTCGACTCTATGCCCGTTGTGGCATAGGTGGAGAGATCTCTCAAATTGAATGTTTACTGTTAGAAGATCCCTCGGCTACGCTACGCTCTGCTCGGGATGACAAACATTTCTAAATTCTAAATTAGTAAATTTTAAATTTCTTCATACCTTATGGCTTTTTATCAAAAATATAGAGCAAAGAACTTTAGTGAGATGATCGGTCAGGAGCATGTGATCGGGACTATTTTGCAGAGTATCAAATCCGACAAGCTTGTTCATGCTTATTTGCTGACAGGGCCTCGTGGCATTGGCAAGACTTCAACTGCGAGATTACTTGCGAAGGCGATCAACTGTGAGACTATCGCTGCCGACCTGAAGGCCGGCAAAGACACCACTGGCGAGCCATGCAACACGTGTGATTCATGTCTAGAGATCGCTGCTGGAAGATCTATCGATGTTTTGGAGATCGACGCTGCGTCACATACTGGCGTTGAGGATATTCGTGATCTGATCGAGAAGGCCAGACTGGCGCCGACCAAGAGTGTGAAGAAGGTCTACATCATCGATGAGGTTCATATGCTCTCGAAAAGCGCTTTCAACGCATTGCTAAAAACGCTTGAAGAGCCACCAGCCCATGTAGTCTTTATCATGGCGACGACTGAAGTGCACAAGATTCCTGCCACCATTCTCTCTAGGGCTCAGCGTTTTGATTTCAAGCGTGCTGAGAAGAAGGACGTGATTGCCAACCTAGCCAATATTGTAAAGAGCGAGAAGATTGATATTGATGCAGAGTCGCTTGAGCTTATTGCCGTCGCGGCAAATGGCGGGCATCGAGATGCCGTCGGCCTTTTGGAGCAGGTTTCATCCATCGAAAACAAGATCACCATAGATATTACCAAGAAAATTCTTGGAATTGCTGAGTC
>Ga0194052_1000460_pt1 | contig 26462 bp, 21 predicted proteins | sample SepL226m_MetaG_FD_160117 | JGI IMG/M metagenome (GOLD analysis project Ga0194052, IMG submission 160117) | Anoxic zone freshwater microbial communities from boreal shield lake in IISD Experimental Lakes Area, Ontario, Canada - Sep2016-L227-6m | ecosystem: Environmental > Aquatic > Freshwater >...
CTTCTCGAATATCCGCATGATCGCGCCCTCGTAGACATTCGGGTCGGCGAGCCGGCGGTCCAGATCGACGGGTTCAAGCACGGTTCCACGCCTTCACGATCCGCATCCAGCTTTTCAGTTCGGCTGCTTCGGTGGTGGCCGGGAGGACGAGAACCTGGCACAGCGTCGCACCGCGGTACACCGGTGTGAGCCGGTGGCCGTGCAGCATCACCACGCCGGTTCCGTCGGTGAGGGTCGCCGCGGCCGCGGGCAGGGCGGTGGCCAGCACGGCCGGGGTGAGGCCGCGCAGTTCCTTCGCGCCGTCGAGTGTCGCCACGTCGAACACGACGCCATCGGGGAACATCGACCGGAACGCGGCGATGAACTCCGCGGCGGTGTCCGGCGCGTCACCCGGGGATCGGAGGACACCGGCTCGCCTCACGTGCGCTGCGCACCCGGTCGCCGTCTGCAGCGCCAGCGCCGTCGACGCGGTTCCGGTCGCGTCTGCTTCGCAGTACACGATCGTCGACGGTGACTGGAACGCGAAGTGCCCTCTGCCGGTCAATGTCTCGTGCATGAGCGCCACGATCTGCCTGCGCTGCTTTGAGGTCGTCAGGTCGGGCATGGATAGCGCACCGGTGTGCGCATCAGCGGATTCATCGGCCATCCCCGCCAACTCGCGCAGCGGCACCAGGGTGGGCAGCGGCGGCTCGCGCCGGTCACGCAGATGCTGGATATCCATCAGCACGATCAGCTGAATGACCATCGCGGCGGTGATCTGGATCAGATCACCGGCCGGATTCGGATTGATCCACACCAGCCACATCAGCGCGGCCAGCAGCAGCAGCGTGGCGATGTGAATCCCGAACTGACCCTCGGCGAACAGCCGCATCTGATAGATCCCGATCGCGGTGCGCGCCACGAACATGGGGATCAGCGCCAGCAGGAAGCTGAACGGGACGTCGTGAAGGACGAAGTGACCGAGCGCGGCGGTCAGCAGCCAATAGAACATGGCGATCACCGGTGTCATCCACAGCAGCCGCCGGAAGAACAGATGCTTCAGTTCCCGCAACGCCGGTGTGTTACGCATTCGCACCAGATCGAAGTAGAAGATCCCGGCGCTCTCGTAGGTCCCCCGGAACAGCGGAAGGATCAGGTAGAAGAACTGGAATGCGTCGATGTGCCGCCACGAGGTCATCCCGGCGGTCAGGTCGAAGGCGCGGGTGTTGGTTCCGTACAGGCCGACCAGTGCCAGCACGATCACCGCGTCGAGCCGAAGGATGAACCCGGACATCGCCGTCTGCAGGCCGAGCGCGAGCGGAATGCGGGGGAGTTGCCGCCACAGGTGATGGCGGTCGAGTTTCGGCCGCAGCCCGATCAGCTGGTACATCCGGATGCAGTAGTGCACCGTGATCCAGACGCCGATCGCGTTGGAGACGACGATCGAGGCGATGATGGCCAGTCCCGGATAGAAGAAGAAGCCGCTGACGAGAAGTGCGAGCTGCGCCACGATCGGAATGAACATCGACCAGATCGGCTTATAGACGCGCCGCGTCGCGTAGACGCCGGCATGCAGCACCCGCACGGGGAAGTCGATGGCGAGCTCGGCGACGATCAGGAACGTGTAGACCCGCGCGAGGGGATCGTTGCCGGATACGTTGAACACCAGCAGCAGAACCGCCGCGGCGACTGTGACGACGACGGCCAGCGCGCCGCCCAGCAGCAGCCAGCTGCCGATCTCACGATCGCTGGATTCCGGCTGGCCGGCCCGGGCAAAACGCCGCAGTCGTTCGCGCATCACCTCCAGCAGTCCCCACCATCCGCCGGAGACCACCATGCCGCCGGCCCGCAGCACCATGACGGTGAAGGCGGCCACCCCACCCAGGCTGGACAACAGGATGAAGAACTCGGCGACGTGCACCGCGAACCGCACCACGGTGATCAGGAACGGGTAGCGCAACCGGTACGCGAAATAGTGGGTGAGCCGCCCGGTCAGCAGACAGGTGTAGAGCGACACCGGCTTCCTGCGCCGACGGGCGGTCCGCTCGAACCACCTGTCGATGTCGTTCACGATCACAATGCCTTCGCCTCTGGCGCGCCCGGCTTGCGCACTGGTGTTGAATAGGCTGCGCCATGAAAAGAGGCGATGCAGCGGTTATCTCCATATCCGTCGGGCTGGCGGCGGTCGCCGTGGCCGGCGTCGTCTTCAGCCTCCGCTATCTGGATCGCATGCCGGCCAATCAGCTCCCGGCCTCAGACAACAGCCAATCCAGCCTGCTGGTGCTCACCTGGGGTCCGAGTCTGTGTCAGGTGGAGAAGTCCAACGCCGGGTGCCGCTCCGGCCACGTCGACAAACTCGGCGGGACCTTCATCCTTCACGGCCTCTGGCCGCAGCCGCAGACCGAGCAGTACTGCGGTGTCCCGCGACAGATGCCCGACCGCGCCCGAAAGCCGGTGACCCTGCCCGGCGATCTGGCGGCCGAACTCGAGTCGATCATGTCCGACTCCGATCGGATGACCACACACGAGTGGTACGCCCACGGCACCTGCTCGGGTGTCGATCCGGGTCGGTATTTCGGCATCGCAACCGAACTCACCACCCAGGCCGATCGCGTGCTGCGACCGGTCTTCAATCGCGCGGTGGGGCAGCGGCTGTCGTCGCGTTCGGTGCGCGAAGCGGTCGACGCCGCACTCGGAGCCGGCAGCGGCAAGCGAGTCAGCATGTCCTGCCGCAAGGCCGGTGACGGAACCGACATCGTCTACGAGGTGCGGCTCTCGCTGCCGACGGTCGCCGCGCTGACGCCCACCGATGGGCAGCAGCCGTCACTGGCCGGTGCGCTGGCCGAGGGTCCCCTCACCCAGCCCGGCTGCGGTCAGGGTCGTGTGCCGTGACCGCCGCACCGCAGGAACTGCTGCTGCAGCTGCTCGAACCGGCGCACCGGGCGAACCCGTACCCGTTGTTCGACACGATTCGGCAGGGCGGCCCGATGCAACTGCCGCAGAACAACCTGACGGTGTTCTCCACCTTCGCCGACTGTGACGAAGTGCTGCGGCATCCGTCGTCGTGCAGCGATCGGCTGAAGTCGACCACGGCACAGCGGGCCATCGCCGCCGGCGCCGAACCGCGCCCGTTCGGCACACCGGGCTTTCTGTTCCTCGACCCGCCCGACCACACCCGGCTGCGCCGGCTGGTCAGCAAGGCGTTCTCACCGAAAGTGGTCAAGAGCCTCGAACCCGAGATCGCGGGACTGGTCGATGGTCTGCTGGACCGGGTAGACCCCGACCGCGGGCTGGAAGTCATCGGCGACCTCGCGCGCCCGCTGCCGGTGGCCGTCATCTGCCGGCTGCTGGGTGTTCCCGTCGAGGATGAGCCGCAATTCAGTCGCTCGTCTGAGCTGCTCGCCCAGGGACTCGACCCGTTCATCGCGTTCACCGGGGAGGCGCCGGGATTCGAGGAACGCCTTGAGGCGGGACTGTGGTTGCGCGGATATCTGCGGGAGTTGTTGAACCAGCGCCGGGCGCATCCCGCTGACGACCTGATGTCAGGTCTGATCCAGGTGGAGGAGTCGGGTGACCAGCTCACCGAGGACGAGATCGTCGCAACCTGCAACCTGCTGCTCATCGCCGGACACGAGACGACGGTGAACCTGATCGCCAACGCGGTGCTCGCGATGCTGCGCCACCCACAGCACTGGGCGGCCCTGTCGCAGGATCCCGGGCGTGCCGCGGCGATCGTCGAGGAGACGCTGCGCTTCGATCCGCCCGTGCAACTCGTCGGACGCGTCGCAGGAGACGACATGGTGATCGGTGATACGCCGATTCCCAAGGGGGACACCATGATGCTGCTGCTCGCCGCCGCGCATCGCGACCCGGCACTGACCGACCGGCCCGACGAGTTCGACCCGGACCGCGAGTCCATCCGGCATCTTGCGTTTGGTCTCGGCCCGCACTTCTGCCTGGGCGCGCCACTGGCACGCCTGGAGGCGACGGTGGCGTTGTCGGCCCTCACCCAGCGCTTCCCCGGTGCGCGACTCGACGGCGAACCGGTCTACAAGCCGCATGTGACACTTCGCGGTATGGAGTCCCTACCGGTGGCGGTCTAGGGCCGGTGGCGCTTCAGGGGTAGACCCACGGCCGGCGCGGCAGCGTCGCAGGGTCGAACTGCTCGAGGAGTTCACCGGTGTCCGCCGACGGCCAGCCCAGCGATTCGGTGATCAGCCGGAAGGCAGTCGGCACCCCCAACTCGGCCTGCGTCACCGCGCCGTCGCGCTTGGCCAGCCGCTTGCCCTCAGAGTTCAGCGCCAGCGGAACGTGCGCGTACACCGGCGCGGTGTGTCCCAACAGCGAAGCCAGGTAGGCCTGGCGCGGCGATGAGGCCAGCAGATCGTCGCCGCGCACCACCTGGTCGACACCGCAGGCGGCGTCGTCGACCACCACCGCGAGGTTGTAAGCCGGCACTCCGTCGCCGCGACGCAGGACGAAGTCATCCACCACGCCGGTGTACTCGCCGTGCAGTACATCGCTCACCGTGTACTCGCTCACGCCGGCCCGCAGCCGCAGCGCCGGCGGACGTCCCGCCGCGCGTCTCTCGGCGCGTTCGGCGTCGGTCAACCTGCGGCAGGTGCCGGGGTAGGCGCCCTCGGGGGCGTGCGGGGCGCGCGGCGCCTCCAGGATCTCCCGTCGGCTGCAGAAGCAGTCGAACACCAGGCCGCGCTCGACGAGGGTGTCGATGACATCGGCGTAGCGCTGCGGGTTCGTCGACTGCCAGATCGGCTCCTCATCCCAGGTGAGGCCGATTGCGGCAAGATCGGCCAACTGCCGGCGGCCCACGTCATCGGCGGTGCGATCGTCAAGGTCCTCCACCCGGATCAGAAACCGCCGCCGGGTGGCCCGTGCGAACAGCCACGCCAGCACGGCGGTGCGCAGGTTGCCGATGTGCAGGTCCGCCGAGGGGCTGGGCGCGAAGCGGCCCGCGCCGGTGGCTGCGCTGCTCACGAGTACCCAAGTTACGAGACACCGCCCGCGATCGATGAATAAGGAAGTCTTTGGTCGCTTTCGCACCCGCCCGGGCTGTGATAGACATTCTCAGGAAACGTTAAGGCAACCTGAGAGGGTCCCATGGCCGCACGCCGCCGCACTATCCGGCAGCCGTATGCATGGCTCGGCGCCGGCGCGGTCACCCTCGGAGTCGGTGCGGCCATGGTCGCCGGTACAGCCGTGGCCTGGGCAGATACCGACTCCGGCAGCGGAGTCGACGGCGGCACCAGCGCCGCGGCCAAGCGCGACGCGGCTGCCCCGCACCGTGGTCCCGGCGTCCGCGTCAGCCGTCCCAACCCCGGCGCCGCGAAGGCCCCGGGTTCCGCAGCGGTCGCGAAATCCCGAACAGCCCTGCCTTCGGCGCCTGAGTCTGACGCGTCATCCCCGGCGGTGACCACGGCCCGCCCGGCCGCCGCGGTGTCCGCGCGACGCGCGCCGCGGGGTGCTGCCACGGTCGCCGCCGCATCCGCGCCGACCGCGGGCACCACGTCACCCGCCGCGACGGATCTCTTCCCGGCCTCACCGCCGTCACCGTTCCTGCCGACGACCCCGATCGTGCCCGGCGCCAAGGTTCAACTCTCGCTGCAGGAGATCTCCCAGGCTCAGACCGCACTGAACCAGGCCACCTTCGGAACCGGCAATCTGCTCGCGGGTGTGGCGTCCGTGGTGCCGCAACTGTTCCTCGCCGAGGCGGCGCTGTCGCTCAACGCCTGGGGCACCCTGATGCCGGTCGCCCAGAACCTCGTGGCGGCCACCGCGGGCATTCCGATTCTGCAGCAGATCAGTCAGGCCACGGTGGTGGCCGCCATGACACTGCCGTCCTTCGCCGGCGTCGGCTTCGGCGGCGCCGCACTGTTCCTTCCGGTGGTGAGCGCCCTGGGCGCGAACACCACAGCGGCGGCGAGTCTCATCGCACAGGCGCGCAGTGACGGCACGGTCTACGCGATCGTCCCGGTCACCATGAAGGCCGGCACCGAGCCGACGATCAACATCACGATCAACGGCGGCCCAGCCACGTCGGTGCTCATCGACACCGGATCCTCGGGTCTGCTGGTGACGCGGGACTACGTCGGTTCGGCCAACCTCGGGGCGCCCACCGGTACGGGGCAGGTCGTCTTCAGCGGAGGCAGCACCACGTTCAACTACACCGCCTACAACCTTCCGGTCGATTTCGGCGGCGGCGCCGTCACCGGTCCGACCACGGTGTTCATCGTCAATGAAGCCGACGCGGCGGCCTACAAGGCATTCCTCCAACCCGCCGGTGTGGTGGGCATCCTCGGCACCGGCGCCGACACCAACGGCCCGATCCGCTACATCAACGGTGGCCTGACCCCGGTGAGCGACCCGATCCCGAACTCGGTGCTGCCCGGCGAACTCAGCGACGGCTACCTGTTGATCCAGGATCTGTTCTTCGGGTTGCTGGGCGGGGTGATGATCTTCGGCCCGAACCCGTTCCCCACCCGGGTCTCGGTTCCCGGGGCCGGCTACGCACTGCTCCAGGCGTCGGTCAACGGCGGGACTAAACAACCGGTCACCTCGATCATCGACTCGGGAGGCGTCTACGGCACCCTGCCGAACACCCTGCCCAACGTCACCGGCGTCGTCGGCACGGCGCCTCCGGCCGGCACCAAGATCGCCGTCTACACCCCCGACGGACTGACGCTGCTCTACACCTACACGACCGGCTCCTACGGCCCGACCATCGTCGACGGCACAACCAGTCCGATGAACACCGGCAATATCGCCTTCTCCCAGGGGCCGGTGTACGTCAACTACGGCGCACCGGGCGGCTACGGATCCACCGACTTCACCATCTGGTGAAGCGCCCCTGAGCGCAACGCTCAGCGAATTCTGAAAAAAGCCTCAGCATGAGGCGTTTGCTGGGCTACCCTCCGTGCAGGCTTCAATCACTGGAGGAATTGATCATGGGCGCTTCGCAGTTTGTCGGTCGGGTCGGGGGTTTGGCGGTCGCACTCGGTGTCGGCTTCCTGGTCTCCGGACACGGTGTGGCCTGGGCTGATTCATCCGACACGGGGTCCCGGGATGCCGGGGTGTCCTCGGCCTCGCGGGATTCGGGTGCCACGGCGCGCGGATCGCGCGCATCGGCGGTTCGCGACAGCGGCACGGCTAACCGCCCGGCGCGGGCGTCCAGCGATCCCCGCCCGGCGCAGTCGATCGTCCCGGTCATCAGCGCGACGGCGGTGGCCCCGGCCGGCGGCGGATCCAACGGTCCCGTCGCACCGGTGGATCCGGCCTCGGTGAGCTTCGGGCTGGCCGAAGTCGCGCGCCGCGCCAACGCGGTCGCGTCGGGCGCCTCGGGCCCGTCGGCCTCGGCGACCGCCTCAGCCACGACGGTGTCCAATAACGGCCTCAGCGCGGCACCGACGGTGACGATCGCCAACGGCATCATCTCGGGCACGTTGAACGCGGTCAGCGACCGCGGAGCGACGCTGAGCTACTCGGTGCTCGACAGCAGCGCCGGCGCCAAGTTGGCGCTGGGCACCGGTCCGTCGGCGACGCCGTCGGCTCAGGACTTCACCGTGCTGCCCTACGCGACGTGGCTCGCTGCCGCCACACCAAGCCAGGTGCCTAGCGGTACGCAGTCGGTCAACGTGAAGATCAGCGAGGTCACCCCGTTCGACAGCTTGCTGACCGGGATCCCCCTGGTGGGCGCGGTGGCCGCCCCGGTCATCAACCTCCTCCAGCAGCTGCCGTTGATCAGCACGCTGCTGGCGCCCATCATCGGAGCGCAATTGGTCGCTGCGGTCAACGTCGACGTCGGCACCCTGGCGGCCGGCAAGCCGGTGGCCTACACCTACAAGGTGGAGTCCTTCGACGGCACGCTGCTGAGCACCAACTGGTTCCCGAGTGTCACCGTGGCCAACGCTGCGGTGGGTGCGGTGTCTGCGGGCGTGCCCGTGCAGTCACCCACGGTGATCGAAGAACCCGGCTTGGGCAGCGCGGGCCAGTCCAACCCTTACGCGGTGTGGGGGCTGACCGACCAGACACCGGGCGTCGGCACGTTGCGTACCGCGGTCCTCAGCGGCACCAGCGACATCGGTTACAACGTGGTGACGTGGGATCCGCGCGGCGAGTTCGCCTCCGGCGGCATCCTGCAACTGGACAATCCGTTCTTCGAGGGACGCGATGTGTCGGCTGTCATCTCGTGGATCGCCAATCCGGCGGTCAACAGCAGCACGCTGCTCAACAGCGCGGGGGATCCGGCTATCGGCATGGTGGGAGGCTCCTACGGCGGCGGTATCCAACTGGCCGCGGCCAGCATCGACAACCGGATCGACGCGATCGTTCCCGACATCGCCTGGAACAACCTCAACGATTCGCTGTACCCGGACCAGATCTTCCGCACCGCCTACGGGTCGCTGCTGCTGCTCTCACTGATCACCACCGGCGCCCGGATCAACAACCAGATCTACCTCGGCGTGCTCACCGGCGACCTCTTCGGCTTGATCAGCCAGACTGCGCAGGCCGTCCTGGCCAGCAGCGGACCCGGTGGCCCCGACCCGACAGTGCCGAGCCTGCTCAGCGACCTGACCGCACCGACGCTGCTCACCCAGGGCACCGTCGACGTGCTCTTCCCGCTGCAGCAGTCGATCCTCAACGCCCAGGCGCTCGCCAACGGCCAGAAGCCGACCACCAAGGCGATCTGGTTCTGCGGCGGCCACGGCATCTGCGCGGACTTCACCTCCGACAGCACCGCGGGCGTCGCGCAGGCGGCGTTACTGAGGACCGGTGCCCTGGCGTGGCTCGACCAGTACGTCAACCCCGCCCAGACGGCGAACGCCGCGAACAACCTCCCCAACTTCCAGTGGGTGGATCAGTTGGGCACCATCAACAACGCGACCACGTTGCCGTACCAGGCCACGTTCAACAACCTGGCGAACGTCACCGGCACCAGCACCGGCGGAATGCTCGGCATCCTGCCGTTCTCCATCGGCGGTTCCGGTCCCGGCGCGGGCACGCTGCCGTACTCGGCCGGCAACGCCTCGCAGGCCGCCACCGGAATCAATGTCGATGTGACGGTTCCGGCCGGCACCCAGGTTGTCGGCGCCCCGACGGTGAGCTTCACCTATTCGGGTCTGGGCACCGCCCGCGCGGTCTACGCGCAGGTGATCGACAAGAGCACCGGGCGGGTACTCGGCAACACCGTCACCCCGATCCCGGTGACCCTCGACGGGCAGCTGCGCACCGTCAGCGTCCCGATCGGCGACATCGCCTACACCTACGGTGGGACGACCAACCCGGGTCAGCTCACCGTCCAGATCACCGGTTCGGCGACGGCGTTCTGGAACTCGTCGTGGGGCACGGTGAACATCTCCAACGTCAACGTCGCCCTGCCTAACCGCACTGCATAGTTCCGCAGCAGTGGATCCCGTGGGGGCTTCGCGGTTCGTCGGCCGGGTCGGCGGTCTGGCGGCCGCACTGGGTGTCGGTGTCGCGGTGTTCGCGGGCGCCGGCGCTGCGTGGGCCGACGGTGCTGACGCCGCCGGGTCTTCGCCTGGTGACCGCGGCGGCGCGTCGGCGGACTCCGACGCGCGCGCTCACCGGTCTGCCGCCGCGAGCGGGGTAAGTCGGGTGCAGCGCAGCGGCCCACGTCCGGCGGCCGCCGCTGTGGTTGCGGGAAGTGCACAGTCGGTCAGCCCGACCCTGCGCGAAACCGTTTCGGAGCGGGTCACCTCGGCGACCACGGCCAAGGCGACGGGCCAGACGTTCACCAGCAATGGTGTAACGGTGACACCGACGGTGTCCATCGCCGACGGTATCATTCAGGGCTCGCTGAACGCGACCAGTGAGCGCGGCGCGACGCTGAAGTACAGCGTGGTGGACAGCAGCGCCGGCGCAAAGCTGGCATTGGGCACCGGACCCGGCGATCCGACAGCGCAGGACTTCACCGTGCTGCCGTATGCGACGTGGCTGGACGCGGGCACTCAGACACCGTCGGGTACCCAGACCGTCGGCGTCCGGGTCACCGAAGTCACGCAGTTCGACCAGTTCGTCACGAGCATCCCGCTTGTGGGTGCGGTGGCAGGCCCGGTGATTGACCTGCTGCAGCAACTGCCGTTGATCAGCACCTTGCTCGCGCCCATCATCGGTGCATCGTTGGTCGCCACGGTCGGCGTCGACGTGGGCGCCCTGTCGGCCGGAAGGCCCATCGCCTACACCTACAAGGTCACCTCGTTCGACGGCACGAAGATCAGCGCCAACTGGTTCCCGAGCCTTGCTGTAGCCAATGCCGCTGTCGACGGCTTGGACTCATCCACGGTGCTAAACGGTCCGGGCATCGCCACATCCGGCCAGACCGATCCATACGCCGAGTGGGGTATTGGCAACCAGACCCTCGGTGTCGGCACTCTCCGCGAGGCCGGGTACAACGTGGTGACGTGGGATCCGCGCGGCGAGTTCGCCTCCGGCGGACAGTTGCAACTCGACAATCCGTTCTTCGAGGGCCGTGATGTGTCGGCTCTGGTGTCGTGGATCGCCGACAATCCGAGCACCCGGAACGACGGCCCGGGCGATCCGGCGGTCGGCATGGTGGGCGGCTCCTACGGCGGCGGTATTCAGATGAACGTCGCCGGCACTGATCCGCGGATCGACGCGATCGTGCCCGACATCGCCTGGAATTCGATGAACGACTCGATCTACCCCGACGACGTCGGCCGCACCGCCTACACCGCACTGCTCGCACTCGGCTTGATCACATCCGGGGCCCGGATCAATCCGCAGATCTACGAGGCTGTGATCACCGGAGTTCTGTTCGGCTGGCTGAGCGAACGTTCACAGGCCTTCATCGCCGGCGCGGGTGTCACCAGCATGCTCAACCAGCTGCGGGCTCCCACACTGCTGACGCAGGGCACCGTCGATGCGATCTTCCCGCTGCAGCAGTCGCTGGCCAATGCGCAGACCATTCTGAGCAATCCGTACAGCGTTCCGACGAAGGTGGTGTGGTTCTGCGGCGGGCACGGCGTGTGCGCCGACTTCCCCTCCACCAGCACCCAGGCCACAGCTCAGGCTGCCTTGCTGAAGAACAACGCCTTGGCGTGGCTCAGCCAGTACGTCAACGGAAGCGGCACGGCGGCCGATGCCATCCCCACGTTCCAGTGGGTCGACCAGCTGGGCACCATCAACAACTCCGGGAGCAACGGGAAGCTGCCCTACGAGTCCGGGTTCAACAACCTGCCGAACATCACCGGCACCAGCTCCGGTGGCCTTCTCGGCATCCTGCCGTTCTCCATCGGCGGCTCCGGTCCGGGCCCGGGTTCGCTGCCGTACTCGACAGGCAACGGTTCGCAGGCGGCGATCGGCATCACCGTCGACGTGGCCGTTCCCCCCGGCACCCAGGTGGTCGGGGCCCCGACCGTGAGCTTCACCTATTCGGGTCTGGGCACCGCACGGGCGGTGTTCGCTCAAGTCATCGACAAGAGCACCGGGCGGGTACTCGGCAATCAGGTCACCCAGGTCCCGGTGACCCTCGACGGCCAGCAGCACACCGTCGCCGTCCCGATCGCTGACATCGCCTACACCTACGGCGGGACGACCGATCCCGGACAGCTCGCGGTGCAGATCACCGGATCGGCGACCGCGTTCTGGAACTCCGCGTGGGGCGCGGTGAACATCTCCGAGGTCAGCGTGACGCTGCCCAACCGGAATCCCTAGGTTTCCTGAGCCGTCACGTCTGCGAGCGCAGGCGGCTCTTTCCCACGGGCCGGGTATTCCGTAAGCCACCGGACTCATCGGCGTCGGAATCCTCTGTTTCCGAACGTGTCTCTGCCGGCTGCTGGTCCTTGGTCTTCTTGACTTTGACCTTCTTGGCCTTCTTGGCCCTGGGTGGCTTCGGCGGCGCCGGTGGCTTCTCGGCGACGAAGGACAGCCAGAACGCCAGCGCGGCGAGGATCGCGATCGACCCTGCGGCGCCGTAGAGCGCGTACAGCCACGGCTCGGCTGTGCGGGAGTGCAGCCAGATCTCTGCGACGGCGGTCAGCACGATCAGCACCCCGCAGACCACGTGCAACACCGCCGACCATGCGCGCAGCCGCAACGGCAGCTCCGGTGATTCGGTGCCATCCTGGGGTTCGCCGCGCAGCGCGCCGCGCAACAGCACCGCGACGGGCACCGCGGCAGCCGCGAACGGCACCCCGGCTGCGATGCGTCCGAGTGTCGCCAACGTCGCGGGGATGTCGCCGATCAGGACCCACCAGCGGGGTATGACGAAGACGACGTAGAGCGCCAGACCGAGGAGCCACAGCGCCAGATGCATTGTCCGGGCACGCTGTGCCGTCATGCTTCTCCTCGGGTGTTGTGGTCCGGGGTGCGACCACTTTCGCGTAGCCGGTCGCACCCCGGACAGGTGCGGAGGATGCGGGATTTGAACCCGCGAGGGCTATTAACCCAACCCGCGTTCCAGGCGAGCGCCATAGGCCACTAGGCGAATCCTCCGTCGGTCATGGTAGCCGACCAGCACATCACGCCTCGACCGGATGTATGCGCGCTGACCGGCCGGTATTAGACTCGCGGTGGACCCCGCGCGGCGTCCAACCTGTGAACTCCCCCAGGGCTGGAAGGCAGCAAGGGTCAACGGGCTCTGGCGGGTGCGCGGGGTCCCCCTTGGGCGAAAGGCGCGCGGTGTCGTATCAGTCTCTCAGCGGTGACGAACTGCGGGGAGAGCACGATCGCCAGCAGCGCAACTACTCCGACCTCAAGGCCGGGAAACTCTCGCTGGACCTCACCCGCGGCAAGCCGTCGGCCGCGCAACTCGATCTGTCCAACGCACTGCTGAGCCTGCCCGGCGAGAGCGGTTTCCGCGATGACGAGGGCGTCGACACCCGCAACTACGGCGGACAGCACGGTCTGACCGGCTTGCGGGCGATCTTCTCCGAACTGCTGGGTATCCCGGTGCCCAATCTCATCGCCGGTAACAACTCCAGCCTGGAGTTCATGCACGACATCGTGGTGTTCTCGATGCTGCACGGAACGGTCGACTCACCCCGGCCGTGGACGGCAGAGCCGGTGGTGAAGTTCCTCTGTCCGGCACCCGGTTACGACCGGCACTTCGGGGTCACCGAGAACCTCGGCATCGAGATGATCCCCGTGCCGATGCGCGACGACGGCCCCGACGTCGACATGGTGGAAGAACTGGTGGCCGCCGACCCCGCAATCCGCGGCATGTGGTGCGTGCCGGTGTACTCCAACCCGACCGGAGCCGTCTACTCCTGGGAGGTGACCCGGCGGCTGGTCCAGATGCGCACCGCCGCCGACGATTTCCGGATCTTCTGGGACAACGCCTACCCGGTGCACACGCTCACCGGTGAATTCGTCAAACAGATCGACATCCTCGGTCTGGCAGCAGAAGCAGGCCACCAGAACCGTCCCTACGTCTTCGCCTCGACCTCCAAGGTGACCTTCGCCGGCGCGGGAGTGGGCTTCCTCGGCGGCTCGCTGGGCAACATAGCCTGGTATCTGCAGCACGCGGGAAAGAAGTCGATCGGGCCCGACAAGGTTAACCAGTTGCGGCACCTGAAGTTCCTGCGCGACGCCGACGGGGTGCGCCGCCACATGCTCGCCCACCAGGAGATCCTGGCGCCGAAGTTCCAACTCGTCCTCGACATCCTCGATCAGCGGCTGTCCGAGCCGAAGATCGCCTCGTGGACAGAGCCCAAGGGCGGCTACTTCATCAGCCTCGACGTGCTGCCCGGCACCGCCAAGCGCACGGTCGCGCTCGCCAAGGACGCCGGCATCGCCGTCACCGAAGCGGGAGCGTCATTCCCCTACCGCCGCGACCCGCAGGACCGCAACATCCGCATCGCGCCGAGTTTCCCGACGCTGCCGGATCTCGAGGCCGCAATCGACGGGCTGGCAACCTGCGCGCTGCTCGCCGGCGCTGAGAAGCTCCTCGACGGCTCCGGTCGGTAGCCTGCTGACGTGGCGCTCTACCGCAAGTATCGACCGGCGACGTTCGCCGAAGTGGTGGGCCAGGAGCACGTCACCGAACCGCTGTCCACGGCGCTGTCCGCCGGACGGATCAATCACGCCTATCTGTTCTCCGGACCGCGCGGCTGCGGCAAGACCTCTTCGGCGCGCATCCTCGCCCGCTCACTGAACTGCGCGCAGGGCCCCACCCCGACACCGTGCGGCGAATGCGACTCGTGCGTGGCGCTGGCTCCCGGCGGCGGCGGATCGGTCGACGTCGTCGAACTCGACGCCGCCAGTCACGGCGGTGTCGACGACACCCGCGAACTGCGCGACCGCGCCTTCTACGCCCCGGCTCAGAGCCGCTACCGGATCTTCATCGTCGACGAGGCGCACATGGTCACCACGGCCGGCTTCAACGCTCTGCTCAAGATCGTCGAGGAGCCACCGGAGCATCTGATCTTCGTCTTCGCCACCACCGAACCGGAGAAAGTGCTGCCCACCATCCGCTCACGCACCCACCACTACCCGTTCCGATTGCTGGCGCCGCGCACCATGCGGGGGCTACTGGAGCGAATCCTGGCCAGTGAACAGGTCGACGTGGACGACGCGGTCTTCCCCCTGGTGATCCGGGCCGGCGGTGGCTCGCCCCGCGACACGTTGAGCGTGCTCGATCAGCTTCTGGCCGGCGCGGAGGACAACCGGGTCGGTTACCAGCGCGCACTGGCCCTGCTCGGTGCCACCGACGTCGCGCTGATCGATGACGCGGTGGACGCCCTGGCCGCCGGCGACGCCGCCGCCCTGTTCGGCGCGGTGGAGTCGGTGATCGACGCCGGTCACGATCCGCGCCGGTTCGCCACCGACCTGCTGGAGCGGTTCCGCGACCTCATCGTGCTGCAGGCGGTTCCGGATGCCGCGACGCGCGGTGTCGTCGACGCCCCCGGTGATGTGCTGGACCGGATGCGCGATCAGGCCGGGCGTATCGGGCAGGCCACACTCGCGCGTTATGCGGAGGTGGTGCACGCCGGACTGGGCGAGATGCGTGGGGCAACGGCGCCGCGTCTGCTGCTCGAAGTCGTCTGCGCTCGGTTGCTGCTCCCGTCGGCCAGCGACACCGAGTCCGCGCTGCTGCAACGCGTCGAACGCATCGAGACCCGACTGGACATGTCGATCCCGGCCGCTGAGGCCGCCGCCGGCGCCCCGGCCGCCCCCGCCAAGCAGTACGTCCGCAAGACGCGGGAACCCGCGGCCACGCCCGCACCGACATCGACGCCCGCGCCTGAATCCACGCCCGCACCTGAATCCACGCCCGCACCGGCACCTGAGCCTGCACCCGCACCGGAACCGGAGTCAACACCGGCGAAACCAGCTGCAGCCAAGCCCATTCCGGGCGAACCTGACGCCGCAGCTGTGCGCCAGATCTGGACCACCGTGCGGGAGAAGGTCCGTGAGCGCAGCCGGACCACCGAGGTGATGCTGGCCGGTGCGATCGTCCGTGCGATCGACGGCAGCACCCTCGTGCTCGCGCACCAGTCCGCGCCGCTGGCCAAGCGGCTGTCCGAACAGCGCAACGCCGACGTCATCCGCGAGGCGCTCAAAGACGTTTTCGGCGTGGACTGGCGGGTGCGCTGTGAACCGGGCGCCGACGCCGCGGAGATCGCGCCACTGCCGCCCGAACCCGGGCCGGAATCGGCTCGGCCGGTCGAGTCCGAGGAGGACGAGCTGATCGCCGAGGCGGTCCGCGACGCGCTGGACCCCGCCCCCCGGCGCGATCCCGAAGAGGCAGCGCTGGAACTGCTGCAGACCGAACTTGGCGCGCGGCCGATCGAAACCTGAGAGTGCGAAAGGGACCATCGATGGGACAGGTGAGTGCGTCCAGTTCGATTCTGCTCGACGCCGAGCCCGCCGCGGTGCTCGAGGCGATCGCCGACTACCGCACTGTGCGCCCGAAGATCCTGCCGCCGGACTACCGCGAGTACGAGGTGCTCGAGGGCGGACGGGGCCGCGGCACGGTGGCCACCTGGAAACTGCAGGCGACGAAATCGCGCGTGCGTCAGATCCGCGCCGACGTCGATGTGGCCGGCCACACCGTCATCGAGAAGGACGCCAACTCCTCGTTGATCACCCGCTGGACGGTCGCGCCGGCCGGCCCGGGCAGCAGTGTCACGGTCAAGACGACCTGGATAGGCGGCAGCGGCGTGAAGGGGTTCTTCGAGAAGACCTTCGCCCCGCTGGGTCTGCGCCGGATTCAGGACAGGGTGCTGGCCAACCTCAAAGAAGAGGTCGAGCGCTAGCTGGTTCGAGCGGGCTGAGTCTGCAGGAACGCCACGATTCCGCGGACCACCGCGTCGGCGTACTTGTCGCGGCCGTCGTCGCTTTGCATCAGCATCGAGTCGACCGGGTTCTTCATGTTGCCCAATTCGACGAGCACCGACGGATACAGCGCCAGGTTCAGACCGGCCAGATCGGGCCGGCCGTACAACCCGTCACTGCCGATGTAGTTGGCCGGCGGGATGCCCGAGCCGGCCAGCGCGTCGCGCATGATCCGGGCCAACTGCACCGATGCGCCGGCCTGCGTGGTGTTCAGCGGGGGATTGGAGTAGTTCACGTGGAAGCCGCGCCCGGTCGGCGGACCCCCGTCGGCGTGGATCGAGACCACCGCGTTGGGCTGCAGCGAGTTCGCCATCGCGGCGCGCTCGTCGACGCACGGACCCACCTGATCGTCGTTGCCCCTCGACATCGCGGTGCGCACACCGAGGTCGGTGAGTTTCTGGCGGATCAGCAGCACGGTGTCCCAGTTGAACGTGTGCTCTGCGAAGCCGCTGTCGGTGCTGGTGCCGGAGGTCTGGCAGTCCTTGGTGCCGCCGCGGCCGTTGGGCACCTGCTTGGTCAGCGAGGCGTCGTTGGCACCGTTGTGACCGGGATCGAGGAAGACGATCATTCCGGCGACACTGCCCGGGGCCGCCTGGGTCGTGGGAGCGGCCAGCGAGGACGACGCCAGCAGCAGACAGGCGAACATCGCGCTTGCGACACGACCGGGGGCGAACTTCAGCACGGGCGTCACGGTAAACCCTGTGCGACTAGGCTTGAAAGTCGGTGAGCGCCCGAAACGCAGGGCGACACCAACTCGAGACCGCAACGCAAGGAGACCGTCATGCAACCCGGTATGTCGCCCGGCAATCCGGGTGATCTGGAGGCCGCACGCAGGGCCGCCGAGCAGATGCGGCAAGAGGTGGTGCCCGGCCTGGAGGCGGCGCTTGCACAGGCCCAGCAGATGCAGCAGCAGTTACTGCTCGCCCAGCAGAAGATCGCCGAGGCGTCGGTACAGGGTCAAGCCGGCGGCGGCCTGGTGACGGTGACCCTCAACGGCAACGGCAAGGTGACCGCGGTGCAGATCGACCCGAAGGTCGTCGACCCCGCCGATGTGGAGACCTTGCAGGACCTCATCGTCGGCGCACTTGCCGACGCGGCCGACGAGATGACCGAACTGGTCAAGGGATTCCTCGGACCACTGGCCGAACTGCGTCAGCCGCCGATGCAACCTCCCGCGGGGTCCTGACCTTGTTCGAAGGACCCGTCCAGGATCTGATCGACGAGCTCGGCAAGCTGCCGGGCATCGGACCCAAGAGCGCGCAGCGGATCGCGTTTCATCTGCTGTCGGTGGAGCCGACGGAGATCGACCGGCTCACCGCGGTGCTGGCGCGCGTGCGCGAAGGCGTGCAGTTCTGCGAGGTGTGCGGCAACGTGTCCGACGCGCAGCGGTGCCGCATCTGCAGTGATGCCCGCCGGGACGGCTCGCAGGTGTGCGTGGTCGAGGAGCCCAAGGACGTCCAGGCCGTCGAGCGGACTCGCGAGTTCCGCGGCCGCTACCACGTACTCGGCGGCGCGCTCGATCCGTTGTCGGGTATCGGACCCGATCAACTTCGAATTCGTCAGTTGCTCAACAGAATCGGCGAGCGCGAGGACGGCGTTGAGATCACCGAGGTGATCATCGCCACCGATCCCAACACCGAAGGTGAGGCCACCGCCACCTATCTGGTGCGCATCCTGCGCGACATCCCGGGACTGACCGTCAGCCGTATCGCCTCCGGCCTGCCGATGGGTGGCGATTTGGAGTTCGCCGACGAACTCACCCTTGGCCGTGCGTTGTCCGGCCGCCGCGCGATGGTTTAGCGCGGCACTACACGCGGCGCGGCGCGGCCAGGCGCTCACGGCGCAGCAGGTCGACCTCCGGCAGATCCAGCGGAGCCAACGGACCGACGACCCCCGAGAGCAGCAGGTCGGCCAGCTGTGGATTGCGGGCCAGGCAGGGTCCGTGCAGGTAGGTAGCCACGACGCTGCCCTGCACCGCGCCGTCGATGCCGTCTCCCGATCGGTTTCCGGCGCCCTTGATCACCGCCGCCAGCGGCGTGGCGCCGGGCCCCAGTACCGTGCCGCCTCGATGGTTCTCGAACCCGGTGAGTGGATCGGCGAGTCCGTCGATCAGCGGTGTGGAGACCACCTCGCCGATGGTGCGTTCCGGCTGCGGAGACGTCGTGACGTCAAGCAGCCCCACGCCCTGCACCCGCTCCCCGGCCGAGGTCTCATACCAGTGGCCCAGCACCTGGATCGCCGCGCAGATCGCCAGCACCGGCGCTCCCCGCGCGGCTGCCCGCTGAAGTCCCTGATGTCGCAGCAGGTGAGTGGTGGCCAGCCGCTGCGCGTAATCCTCGGCGCCGCCGAGGGTGTAGAGGTCCAGCGAGTCCGGCACCGGGTCAGCCAGGGTGATCTCCACGATCTCGGCGTCGATGCCCCGCAGACGCAGACGTTGCCGGAGTACGACCGCGTTGCCGCCGTCGCCGTAGGTGCCCATCACGTCGGGGAGCACCAACCCGATGCGGACTGCGGAGTCGGTCATCGCGACCTCTCCAGGGCCCGTTGCAACTGAAGGAACGCGGTGTAGTTCGCGACCACCTCGACATGTCCGGGCGGACACGATTCGATGGCGGCGATCGTGTCGTGCACCAGGGTGTGATCCACACCCGCATAGCCGAGACGCACCGCCAGATCTGTTCCGCGCTCACCGGCGGCCACCACCGGCGTGCCTTCGAAATGCTCGAAGCGGACGTCCCATAACCAGGACAGGTCCTCTCCGTCGGGCACCTGCCCGTTGACCGAGATCACCACTCCGGCAGCGGTTTTGTCGACCATGGACAGCGCCTCCTGCCAGCCGGCCGGATTCTTGGCCAGCAGCAGACGCGCGGTGTGATCACCGATCTGCACGGTGCGGTAGCGGCCCGCGACTTCATCGACAGCCGCGACGGCGGCCACGGCGGCCGCCGGATCGGCTCCCATGGCCACCGCCGCGGCGACGGCCTGTGCGGCGTTGCCGCGATTCACCGCGCCGGGCAGTGCCAGCGTCATCGGCAGCGCCAGCCCGCCCGGACCGTAGAGCTTCCCGTCGTCGTAGCGCCACTGCGGAGTGGGACGGGAGAAGTCACACCCGGTGGAGTGCCAACCGTTACCGTCCCGCACGATGACGTCACCGCTTCGGGGGCAGCTGACGGAGTCATTGGCCCACCCGCCGCCGGCCGCCACCCAGACCACCTTCGGGCAGTCGTAGGCCGCCGATGTCATGAGAACGTCGTCGCAGTTGGCCACGATGACGGTGTCGGGATGACGTGCCAGGCCTGCGCGCAATGTGCGTTCGATGTGGTTGATCTCTCCGACCCGGTCCAGCTGATCGCGCGACAGATTGAGCAGAACGATGACCTCCGGGGACAGCGCATCGCTGACATGGGGCACGTGCATCTCGTCGACTTCGAGTGCACTCAGTGGTGCGTCGCGGGCCGAGGCCAGCGCGGCCACCAATCCGGCGTCCATGTTGGCGCCCTCGCTGTTGGTCGCGACCGGCCCGCGTGTGCTCAGCGCGGCGGCCACCATGCGGGTGGTCGTCGATTTGCCGTTGGTGCCGGTGATGATCGCCGTGTGCCGGCCTGCGCCGAGTTGCCGGAGCACCGAGCGATCCAGTGTCATCGCCACCAGACCGCCGATCATGGCGCCGGCGCCGCGGCCGGTCACCCGTGAGGCCCACCGCGCGACTGCGCCGATGCCCAGGGCGGCGCGTCCGCGCACAGTCATGCTCATCGTGGGGGGAAGTTTAGTGCCGGAACGGCCACCCCCGTCCGACACGGGCCGATGTCCTCGCCGCTGTCGGGGCGCCGTGCCATCCTGACGGTTGTGAGCCACTGCTGGGGCCGGCCTGCCCACGAGCCGGGCGATGGCTGGGTCGTCGTCGACGTGGAGACCTCGGGTTTCCGGCCGAGCCACGCCCGCGTGCTCAGTGTCGCCGCGCTCGCACTCGATGCCGAGGGCAACGTCGAGCAGTCGGTGGTGAGCCTGGTCAATCCGGGTGTCGATCCGGGGCCCACCCACGTACACGGCATCACCGCGGAGATGCTGGAGGATCAGCCGACCTTCGCCGAGATCGCCGGCGATCTCGCGGGACTCATGCACGGACGCACCCTGGTCGCACACAACGCCGCCTTCGACTATTCCTTCTTGGTCAACGAGGCCGAACTCGCCGGCGCCGCACTTCCCGTCGACAGCGTGATGTGCACGGTGGAGTTGGCGCGCCGCCTGGATCTCGGTCTGGAGAATCTGCGGCTGGAAACGCTCGCGCGGCATTGGGATATCGCGCAGACCCGCGCACACGACGCTTTCGATGACGCGCTGGTGCTCTCCCGGATGCTCGCCCCGGCCCTCGACCGTGCCCGCGAGCGTGACGTGTGGCTGCCGGTGCGTCCGGTCAGCCGTCGGCTCTGGCCCAACGGCAAGGTGACCCACGAGGAACTCAAGCCGTTGAAGATGCTGGCGTCGCGGATGCCGTGCCCCTACCTCAACCCCGGTCGTTACGTGCGCGGCGGCCCGCTGGTCCAGGGCATGCGGGTGGCACTGTCCGCCGAGGTAAATCGCACCCATGAGGAACTCGTCGAGCGGATCCTGCACGCGGGCCTGGCCTACACCGACGGCGTCGACCCGGAGACCTCCCTGGTGATCTGCAACGAGCCCGCCGCCGAGCACGGCAAGGGATATCAAGCCCGCGAACTCGGCGTGCCGACGGTGTCCGACGAGCAGTTCATACACCGCGTCCGGGTGGTCGCCGACGGAACCGGCCTCGAGGAGTTCGTCGCCGCCGACGGCGGCCAGTTCGCCCTGTTCTGATTCGCGGCGGTCTAGCGGCTGCGTGCGGCACGGTTGACCGCCGAGACGACGGCACGCAACGACGCCGTGGTGATCGAGGTCGCGATACCCACACCCCACACAGTGCGCCCGTCCACCGACGCCTCGACGTAGGCCGCCGCGGCGGCCTCCTCGCCGGCGGACATCGCGTGCTCGGAGTAGTCCAGGACTCCAACGTTGATCCCGACGGTGCCCAGCGCGTTGACGAATGCCGCCAGCGGGCCGTTGCCCTCACCGCGGATCTCGGTCTCGAGCCCGTCGATCTTCACCGTCGCCTCGATGACGTCGATGCCCCCGTCGACCTCGGAGCCGATCACACGTTGCTTGATCCGCTCCAGTGGGCGCACGGGAGCGAGGTACTCGTCGGCGAAGGTGTCCCACATCTCCTTGCTGGACACCTCACCGCCCTCGCCGTCGGTGATCCGCTGGATCACCTGGCTGAATTCGATCTGCAACCGGCGCGGCAGCATCAGGCCGTGGTCGGCCTTCATGATGTAGGCCACCCCGCCCTTGCCGGACTGCGAGTTCACCCGGATGACGGCCTCATAGGTGCGGCCGACGTCACGCGGATCGATCGGCAGGTACGGCACCGCCCAGCCGATCTCGTCGACGTCGGCGTCGGCCTCGTCAGCGGCGATCTTCATGGCGTCGAGGCCCTTGTTGATCGCATCCTGGTGACTGCCGGAGAACGCCGTGTAGACCAGATCGCCGCCGTAGGGATGGCGCTCCGGCACCGGTAGCTGATTGCAGTGCTCGACCGTGCGGCGGATCTCGTCGATGTTGGAGAAGTCGATCTGCGGGTCGACGCCCCGGGAGAAGAGATTGAGTCCCAGCGTCACCAGGCACACGTTGCCGGTGCGCTCACCATTTCCGAACAGGCAGCCCTCGATACGGTCCGCACCGGCCTGATAACCCAACTCCGCCGCCGCCACGGCCGTTCCGCGGTCGTTGTGCGGGTGCAGGCTCAGGATGATCGAGTCACGACGGTTCAGGTTGCGGCTCATCCACTCGATGGAGTCCGCGTAAACATTCGGCGTTGTCATCTCCACCGTCGCGGGCAGGTTGATGATCAGCGGCCAGTCCGGCGTCGGCTCGATGACGTCGGCGACGGCGTCGCACACCTGTTTGGCGTAGACCAGTTCGGTGCCGGTGTAGGACTCCGGCGAGTACTCGTAACGCCAGCGGGTCCCGGGATGCTTGGCCTGCTCCTGCAGGCACTTGCGTGCGCCGTCGGTGGCGATCCTCATCACCTCGTCGCGGTCGGCGCGGAACACCACCCGCCGCTGCAGGATGGAGGTCGAGTTGTAGAAGTGCACGATCACCTTCGGAGCTCCGGCGCACGCCTCGAAGGTGCGCTCGATCAGCTCGTCGCGGCACTGGGTAAGCACCTGGATGGTGACGTCCTCGGGGATTGCGCCGTCGGCGATGATCTCGCGGACGAAGTCGAAGTCGGTCTGGCTGGCCGAGGGGAATCCGACCTCGATCTCCTTGTAGCCCATCCGCACCAGCAGTTCGAACATCCGCCGCTTGCGGGCCGGGCTCATCGGGTCGATCAGTGCCTGGTTGCCGTCGCGCAGATCCACCGCGCACCAGCCCGGCGCGCGGTGGATCACCACATCCGGCCAGGTGCGGTCGGGCAGGGAGATCTTCTCGACCTCATCGGCGAAGGGCCGGTACCGGTGGACCGGCATCGCCGATCCACGCTGGGCGTTCCAGGACGGCTGGCCGGGACGCGGCGGGCCCGCGGGAGTCTTGATGGTGCGAGCCGACACATAGGCATCGACGGAGGCATCGACGGAGGCATCGACGGAGGCATCGACGGAGGCGTCGGACGAGTAGCTGTTCACGATTGGGCTCCGGGAAGTGTTGAAGGGACTTCAGACCGGCGCATCGCGAACACCCGCGACGGGAAGCCGGTCTGGATCAGACCCCGTCGCGGCGTCCGAGAAGGAGCGCACGCTGCACACGTCCTACTGTACTCCCGTCGCCCTACCAGGCACAATCGCGCACCTGGGCCCGCCTCACGGGTTCAGGCCCTCCCAGGGATGCTCCCAGGTGCGACTGAATGCGAGCTCGTCCAGCGGCCGGCGCTGGCGGGGCTGCCGGTCACGTTCGGCGATCTGCTCATCGACCGTCGCGTAGTCGGCCAGGTTCCCCACGGCGATCACCATCAGCGGCCGCGCGGACGCCGGTATGGCGAACGCCGTGCGGGCGCCCTCGATGTCGAAGCCTGCCATCGGGTGACTCACGAGGCCCCGCGCGACGGCTTCGACGGCGATGTTCGCCGCCGCCGCGCCGGCATCCACACCGCTGTAGAGCGCCGTCTTGTCGTCCTCGCCCTCGTCGGCGCACACCAGGATCAGCGCGCCCGCGGCCTTGGCGTAGCCGTTGCCCCGGTTGAGCACCCCGGCGATCGCCGCGAACGTCTCGTCGCCACGCATCCCGACGATGAAGCGCACCGGCTCGCGCCGCCCCCAGGTGGCGGCCCAGCGCCCGGCCTCCAGCAGTCCGATCACCTGCTCGGTGGCCAGTTCGGCCTCGGGATCGAAGGCCCGTGGACTCCACCGCAGCGCGATCGGGGGGTGGATCGGCACCCGGGTCTGGGCGGGTCGTTCGAGCATCCAGCGAGGTTACCTGCGTAGCAGCGCGGAAAAGCGTCACCGGAGACCCTTTATCCTTAGTGCGACCGGAAAGGAACGAACAGTGGCGCTCGTCGTGCAGAAGTACGGCGGATCCTCGGTGGCCGATGCCGAACGGATTCGCCGTGTCGCCGAGCGCATCGTCGAGACCAAGAAACAGGGCAACGATGTGGTGGTCGTGGTCTCGGCGATGGGTGACACCACCGACGAACTGCTCGATCTGGCCCGTCAGGTGACACCGTCGCCGCCCCCGCGGGAATTGGACATGCTGCTGACCGCCGGGGAGCGCATCTCCAACGCTCTGGTCGCGATGGCGATCGAGTCCCTGGGGGCGCAGGCACGCTCGTTCACCGGTTCACAGGCCGGCGTGATCACCACCGGAACCCACGGAAACGCCAAGATCATCGACGTCACACCCGGACGTCTGCGCTCAGCCCTCGACGAGGATCAGATCGTCCTGGTGGCCGGCTTCCAGGGTGTGAGCCAGGACAGCAAGGACGTCACCACACTCGGCCGCGGCGGATCAGACACCACCGCGGTGGCACTGGCGGCCGCCTTGAACGCCGACGTGTGCGAGATCTACACCGACGTCGACGGGATCTTCACCGCCGATCCGCGCATCGTGCCCAACGCCCGTCACCTCGACACCGTCACCTTCGAGGAGATGCTCGAGATGGCGGCCTGCGGCGCCAAAGTTCTGATGCTGCGCTGCGTGGAATACGCGCGCCGGTACCACGTTCCCATCCACGTCCGCTCGTCGTACTCCGACAAACCGGGCACCATCGTCACCGGAACTATCGAGGACACGCCCATGGAAGACGCCATACTCACCGGAGTTGCCCACGACCGAAGCGAGTCCAAGGTGACCGTCGTCGGCGTTCCCGACGTCCCCGGTTACGCCGCCAAGGTGTTCCGCGCGGTAGCCGACGCCGATGTCAACATCGACATGGTGCTGCAGAACATCTCGAAGGTCGAGGACGGCAAGACCGACATCACGTTCACCTGTGCACGTGACTCCGCGCCCACGGCGGTGCAGAAACTCACCTCGCTGCAGGACGAGATCGGATTCACCAGCGTGCTGTTCGACGACCGCATCGGCAAGGTGTCCCTGGTGGGTGCGGGCATGCGCAGCCACCCCGGTGTGACGGCGACGTTCTGCGAGGCGCTGGCACGCGTGGGCATCAACATCGACTTGATCTCCACCTCTGAGATCCGCATCTCGGTGCTGATCAAGGATTCCGAACTGGACAAGGCCGTCGCCGCACTGCATGAGGCGTTCAACCTCGGCGGCGAGGAGCAGGCCGTGGTCTACGCCGGGACGGGTCGCTGAATCATGGTTGCGATCGGGGTGGTCGGCGCCACCGGCCAGGTCGGCGTGGTGATGCGGACGCTTCTGGAGCAGCGGAACTTTCCGGCCGACAGCGTGCGGTTCTTCGCCTCGGCGCGTTCGGCCGGACGAAAACTGAGCTTCCGCGGCCAGGAGATCGAAGTCGAGGACGCCGAGATCGCTGATCCCACCGGTCTGGACATCGCGCTGTTCTCCGCCGGCGCCGCCATGTCACGGGTGCAGGCGGCCCGTTTCGCCGCAGCCGGTGTGACGGTGATCGACAACTCGTCGGCCTGGCGCAAGGACGCCGATGTCCCTCTGGTGGTCAGCGAGGTGAACTTCGATCGTGATGTGCGCGGGAAGACCCTCGCCAAAGGCATCATCGCCAACCCGAACTGCACCACCATGGCCGCCATGCCGGTGCTCAAACCGCTCCACGACGAGGCCGGTCTGGTCAGGATGATCGCCTCCACCTACCAGGCCGTGTCCGGCAGTGGCGTGGCCGGGGTCGAGGAGCTCGCCACTCAGGCGCGCGCCGTCATCGACGATGTCGAGCAGCTCGTCCACCACGGTGACGCGCTGCGTTTCCCCGCCCCGGACAAGTACGTCGCCCCCATCGCGTTCAACGTGATCCCGCTGGCCGGTTCCCTGCTCGACGACGGCTCCGGTGAGACCGACGAGGACCAGAAGCTGCGCAACGAGAGCCGCAAGATCCTCGGCATCCCGGACCTTGCGGTCAGCGGAACCTGTGTGCGCGTCCCTGTCATGACCGGTCACTCGCTGTCGATCAACGCCGAGTTCGCCGACGCCATCTCGCCCGAGCGTGCCCGCGAGGTGTTGAGCGCGGCGCCGGGGGTCAGGGTCGTCGACGTGCCGACTCCACTGGCCGCCGCCGGAATCGACGAGTCCCTGGTCGGACGGATTCGACGTGATCCGGGGGTACCGCAGGGACGCGGTCTTGCTCTGTTCATCTCAGGGGACAACCTTCGCAAGGGTGCGGCACTCAACACCATCCAGATCGCGGAACGGCTGGCAGGGACTTGAGCTTTCCAGTGCTGGCATGATCGAGAGATGAGTATCGAAGCCGTCTACACCGCTGAGTCAACCGCAACCGGAGGTGGCCGCGACGGTCATGTGAAGTCCTCTGACGGTCGCCTCGATCTGGACACCCGGCCGCCGAAGGAGATGGGCGGCAGCGGAGAGGGTGTCGACCCCGAACTGCTGTTCTCCGCCGGCTACGCCGCCTGTTTTCTCGGCGCGTTGAGGCTGGTCGCCAAGAACACCGGCGTACGACTCGACGACGCGACGGGCATCACCGTGCGGGTGGGGATCGGGAA
>Ga0194052_1000462_pt1 | contig 26377 bp, 14 predicted proteins | sample SepL226m_MetaG_FD_160117 | JGI IMG/M metagenome (GOLD analysis project Ga0194052, IMG submission 160117) | Anoxic zone freshwater microbial communities from boreal shield lake in IISD Experimental Lakes Area, Ontario, Canada - Sep2016-L227-6m | ecosystem: Environmental > Aquatic > Freshwater >...
CCGGGGTAGTGGTAACAGTATTGCGACTGGTGGTTGATGGTGTCTGCGACAGGTCGCTGACATTACCGCGGGTTGATACGTTAGTTGAACTCGCGCTTCCTTTGGTTACATCGCCGCCCATGGTTGGATTAACGGTTGTACTGTTATTGGTAATGATAGCAGGCGACTGAGTGCCGATTGTTGGCTGTCCATGCGGTTTAACACCGGATGCTATTTTTACTTCCGGGGTGGTTGAATCAACAATGCGGCCAGTTGTTGCGATAGTTGTCGGGTTGGCAGGGTCGCTGCGGGTTGTAATTTTCGTACCAGCCACAGTCTGTTGATTAACAGTCGGGTTCGCCGGTGAAACTGTGCTTGACTTAGCAATCACAGTGTTAACGGTGCTGGTGGTATTTGTTGCCTGTGGGCTGATTTTACTGGATGAACCTTTTACGGTAGGCACTGCTGCTGCAACTGACCGGGGAGCACCATTCTTTTCGCCAACGGTAACATTTGAACGGGTCGGGGCAATCTGGCCATTGGAAAGGGTAACTGGTTTGATATTGTCATTGCCCGTTGTCGGTGCAACGCCGGTGCTGTTGGCTACGTCTGTTGCGCCGCTTGTTGCCGGTGCGGTAATTTGCGGGGTTACCCGGGTCGGGTTATTAGCGGTAATGCCGGGGGTTGCCGTCTGGACATTTTTCCCGGTTACGCTGTTATCTAATGCCGGTGCGTTTGCACCCGGACGGGTCAGTGATGTTGATGACGTATTGGCAATTTTATTAGCATCTCCGCCGGTTGCCGGTGTATTGCCGGTGGTGGATGCGACGTTTGCTGTGCCAGTATTTGCCGGAGCGGTAATTTGCGGGGTTACCCGGGTTGGGTTGTTAGCAGTAATACCAGGGTTTACTGTCTGAACATTCTTGCCATTAATGTTATTCTCAACCAGCGGGGCATTTGCGTTTGGCCGGGTAAGGGTAGTTGTTGCTGTATTGTTAATCTTGGTGGTATCTGCGCCGGTTGATGGGGTATTTGCTATTGTAGTAGCAGATGCTATTACAGCAGCATCAATTTTCGGGATTTCAATTCCGGTAGAAACTTTGCCGGGCAGTTTTGCAATCATCATTGGGTTAGATAAATCTGCTACGCGCTGGTCGGTAGCGTTCGGGGTATCTAATGTTGAAGGATTGCCGGTGAACTTGCCTTTGCCTAAAACTACATCCTGCTGCGGGATATTTGTTTTTCCCACGCCGGGCAGTTGGCTTACAGTCTGGGCGGTATTAACAACTGTATTTTTAATGGTTGTTGTTGTCGCGGTTTTGCTGCCGATGGTTTCAGTTGGAACCAGCGGATTTTCGGAAACGCCAGTACGCGGCAATGCCTCGCCTGTCGGTGCCGGCAATGATACATACATCGGAGTGTATGAATAACCTTTAATAGACATCGGGTTAACCATGCCGGATATTGCGCTTAATGCCGGCGGCATAGTGAGAGCTAATACCGGACTGCCGGCGATGGTTTCGTTAATATTTTCCGGGGCAATACGCATCGGTACAGTGCCAAACTGGTTAACTGCGCTGTTTGCCATTACCATCAATCTGCTGTCGACATTTGTCATCATTTGCGGCAAACCAGTGGGAATACCGTCTGCCCAACCCTGATTCAATAAATCTGCAGGAGAAAAACGATTATAAACATTGCCAAATGTCGGGAATACGGCAGAACCGCTGGCAATAGGATTGTATGCTTCAATTATTGGGAGATTAGTTCTCTGGAAAGGCTCGAATCTTACACGTACCGGCTTGCTGGTAGCAGGATTCTCGAAAAGGTCGATTGCTTTTGCGGTGATAATATATGCGCCGGCTTTAAAGTTTTCTCTCACTGGATTCCACGGTGCGATATATGGTGCGACATTCATCATGGCGCGAACGTCATCATTAATATATACCAGTACCCATTTGATACCGCTGTCGTCGCTGGCTTCTACAGTAATCTGTACATCTTCGTCTTTCTGGATTACTGAATTATCTATCGGATTGGTGATTTTTACTGTCGGGGGATTTTTCTCTGCTGTTATGCTGTTTTGCAGGGTGATGCCCACGGTGCGCTGTGCAACCTTGCCCAATACGTCAAACAATTTAACGGTAAAGAAATGTTTGCCGGGGGTCAGGCGCAGAGTCTGGTAATTTGCCGGTACCGAGAAATGCCCGTTAGGCATCGGGGTGCGCAAATTGCCTTTGATAAGCAATTTGCTGTCAATATACGCTTCGAATGAAGTTACATCAATAGGGCTGCGGAATGAGATTTCAATCATCATTGGTGCCTTACTGATAACCGAATTTACCTTTGGCTCAATAACATCAAATGACAGGCCGTCAGCCTGGGCAAAAGATGCTAAAACACTGCATACAAGAGATGCAGCTATAATACATAAGCGCACGATACCGTTAATTTTCATAACCCCTCCAGCGAGAACGAAAGGATAAAACTTGTTATTGCAGGCATAATTCTGCATTGTTTCCATATAGTATCATTGGCCAGCCGGAAAAGTCAAATTTATTGTACTGGAGTTATAAGCAATATATGCAAATTTTAAAAGAAGTCCAATTTATAATTATCAGTCACAGTTTGGAACTGGGCGGGAGCCCGGCGAACTCCGGTAATAAGAGGAATAATAGGTGGTTTTTTATCACATGAGATAGATTACTGCCAACTCAGCCGGGCTCCCGCCCTGTTCCAAACTGTGACTGCATTTTCATTGATTTTCTAAAATTTAAAATAGGAATTGAAAACTATATTAGTAATCAATTCCCCTAATTTTACAGTGTTATTTTCCTGAGTTTCAAAAATTCTCAATTCTCAATTCTCAATTCTCAATTCCTACCGTCCGCCTCGTCTACCCGCCGGTCTTGGCCCGCCAGGTATGCTGCCTTTTGGGCGTTTTGATGCCGGGCGGCCGTATGGTGAGCCGGCTGGCTTTTCTGGTGCGCCGCTTTCTGCACGACGGCGTGACTGCGGTCTGCCGCTGGGGGCAGCGGCGCGGACCGGTCGTTCATTTCGGGTCGGTTCGCCGCTTCTTTCTTGTCTATCTCCACGTGATGATTCGCCGCTTCTTTCCTGGCGGTCATTTCTTCTCGGGTCTGCGTTTCTGGCCGGACGTTCAGTTCTTGCCGGTGCGGCAGTGATATCTTCTGCGCTTACCGGTTGTGTTCGCGGTGCTTTGCCGTAACGTTGTCCGCGCGGTTCATTATTAGTTGGTGCTGGCTGGCGTTCGGTTCGCGGCATTCTTCTTTCCGTCGGCTGGTTATTTTCTACCGGTTTTGCCTGAACAGCGGGTGCTGGCCGCAGCGCGCGGTTTTGCGCCGGCTGGTTATTTGATGTCGGGCGCGCTGACCGGTTGCTTGGCTGCTGGTTTCGGTATATCGTCGCGGGAATTATTTCATTTTTTGTCGGTTCGCGTTTATAGTCGAATGATTCAACCATCTGAATGGGAATGGTGCTTCTTAAGGCGCGCTCAATATCGCGAACGGTCATTCTGTCTTCATGGGTAACAAAAGTGATGGCTTCTCCGCTTTTTTCCATACGGCCAGTGCGGCCAATACGATGGATATAAGCGTCGGCGCAGTCAGGAATGTCATAATTTACCACGTGAGAAATTGTGCGCACGTCAATGCCGCGAGCGGCGATGTCGGTAGCTACCAATAAGCGAACTTTTCCCGAGCGGAACATATCCAGCGTCTGCTGGCGCTGATTCTGTGATTTATTGGAATGCAGCACACCGGCTTCGTAACCGGCTTCAGTCAACTGGTCGCAAACCTTGTTGGCGCGATGTTTGGTGCGAGTGAATACAAGAACGGATTCGGTATCCATTTTCCCCAGCATTTCAATCAACAGCGGGGTTTTTAAATGCTGCGGCACCGGATACAATTTATGTTCAATGGTTTCTGCTGGTGCGGAAATTCCGATATCTATGCGTTGTGGTTCGCGGAGTGATTTCTTAACGAATGACTGCAGTTCCGGCGCGAAGGTGGCGGAAAACAGCATTGTCTGTCGGTCGGTTGGTATCAATCCAACGATTTTATTAATCGGTGGCAGGAAACCCATATCCAGCATGCGGTCGGCTTCGTCCAGCACCAGTATTTCAATCTTGCTGAGATCGGCGTTGGCGCGTGCCACATGGTCGAGTAAACGGCCGGGGCAGGCGACGATAATTTCAATGCCGCTGCGCAGATGCCGCTGTTGCGGAACCATGCCGACGCCGCCGTAAACGGTGGCTGAGCGGATATTGGTGTGTTGAGCTAAAATTTGAATAGTAGAATGAATCTGCTCGCATAATTCACGGGTGGGGGCAAGTATTAATACTCGCGGTGTTCTGCCGTTCTTCGGCTTGTCGAGTAAATGCTGCAGGATGGGCAATACGAAAGCGGCGGTTTTGCCGGTTCCGGTTTGTGCGGTTGCGACCAGGTCGTTTCCGTCTAATAATACCGGCAATGCGGCATTTTGAATGGGGGTCGGAGTGTCGAACTCACAGGTAACCAACGCGCGGCTTAACCGCTCGTGTAACGAGAAATTGTTGAAATTCATGTGTTCCTTTATAACATCAGATTGCCGTCATGTAAAGTCAATGATTTGTGCAAGCGGAAGCTATAAAAGGCAACGGCGAGAGCAACCCGAAATTAAATATAAAGGGCCAAACCAGGTGAGATCATGTCGGTCTACAACAGGGAGTAATTACTTCCCTGCGTAAAGTATACTGAATTTAATTAGAAATAGCAATAAAGGTAAATTTTGCCTGTATGAGGATAGCCGGGCTTCCGCCATGTTCTCTATAGAAGTGGCGTCAATAGGAGAACCAGGCAAAAACCCATCTTTTTCCACTTTTTTTGTCTACCCGCTAAGAAATTTCCATCCATAGTGAGTGTGGTGTTCCTGCGTCTTGTAAAAAGGAAATGAGATTAAATTTAAGGATTTATTTCACTAATAAGGCGCAACGGAAACCGACGTCGAAATCGCCGTTGTCGTATGGGTCGCCGTTAAAGCTCGGTTTGTTGCAATCACGGAACGCGCTGCGATAATAATCGTAGCCATAACCGTAGTCGTCAACATTGTGAATTCCCTTCTTGTTGCAGTACCACGAACAACCTCTCAGAACACGATATTTACCAGTTTTTGGACCAGTCGGATTCTTTTCTGGTGAAATTCTATAATAGTTATCAGCATACCAATCATCACACCACTCCCATACATTACCCGCCATATCCATTACACCATATGGACTGGCACCCAATGGAAAACTTCCCACAGGATGAGGACCTTTTGTAGTTGTTCTTTGTCCTGTATTAGAATTATTCGCACATTTCGTCTCATCCCACTCATTTCCCCAGGGATAAATTCGTCCATCTGTGCCACGTGCTGCCATCTCCCACTGTGCTTCAGATGGTAATTGGACACCTGCCCAATTCGCGTATGCTTTAGCATCATTCCATGTAATATTTACTATAGGATGAGTTTCTTGCCACTGCCAGATAGGTTCTTCCGGCATATCACGTTTTATGGATTTGCAGAACTTACGGTATTGTGCTACAGTTACCTCTGTTTTATAGATATAGTAACTATTAAGGTAAACCCAATGTTGTGGTTGTTCTGTTTTATTGGCAAGTTTATCATCACTTGTGCTACCCATAAGGAACTTTCCTGCTGGAATTAGTATCATCTCAGCACCATCTTTGGGATTTACTTTTATATCAGGTGAAGTTGGTATAACAGTCGTCTCTAAAGTTAAAGGATCAACTTTAGGCATTTCGATTGTAGGTTCTACTGCTCCTGGTTGGCGAAATACACACCGGAAACCAATAAAATCATACCATCCAGAAGGATTACAATGATGTCGCATAGTTGTATTAAAGTCAGTAGAATCATTGTCATCCATACTACTACCGCGTAACACATGAGAATAACCTGAAGCAGGTCCGGTTGGATTCTTTGCTGGTGCAATCTTATAATAATCGTCACTATACCAATCTGTGCACCATTCCCAGGTATTACCAGTTATGTCTGTCATGCCATATGGACTAGTTTCTACAGAAGAACTGACAACTGGATGAGTTTTGTCATCAATGTCAGTTTTTCTATTCATCTTATCTCGTTTATTCCATAATAAATTAATTCTCCCGTCTACACCACGTACTGCCTTCTCCCATTGTGCTTCTGATGGTAATTGAGCACCTGCCCAATTCGCATATGCTTTTGCATCATCCCATGTGACATTTACGATTGGATTATCTTCTTCCCATCCCCATTCAGGTTCAGTTGGCATTTTTTTTCCTGTCGCTTTACAGAAATTTCGAAATTGCTCTACTGTAACTCTTGTTTTGTAGATATAGTAACTATCAAGGTATATATTATGTTGCTGTTTATCATCATCAGTGCTACCACCCATCAAGAAATCTCCAGCAGGTATAAAAAGCATTTCAGCATTATCTATCTTATTAATCATTTCCTTTTTTTTCAGATTTGCCAATCGTTCATTAGTCGCAATGATAACACCTATCTGTTTTTTTATGGGGTCATCATCATTTGAAAGAATATCACAGAACTGAGTAACTATAGTTCTTATAACTTGTACTTTTACTGAATCTTTTTCATTAATAAAGTATTGTGGCAATGACTTTTCATAAGCGATAGCAATCATTTGAAGCAATTGTGGATACTTACTGAACACTCTCATCGGAAGTTCAGAAACTTTTACATTCTCCTGATCTGAAACAGTACTAGAATCTGTAGATACTTCTGACCTATCGGTGTATAGGGACTGATTAATTTCTTTTTGTAATTGATAATCAGGTCTACCAACGATATTAACGATTGGTTCTGTCATTAATATTATTTGCTCAGTCAATATAGTTCCTTGATTAACTTCACCAGCATTAAGAAAAGCGATTATTGCTTTTGCTTTAAGAACTACAGCGTCATTTGCAAGATCATGTGCTTCAAAACCTCGTTCATGAATAAACTTGCATAACTCCATACATTTTGTCGAGTATTCTTCAAAGATTTTTCCATCTATAGGATTCGCTTTTACCTTTGAATCCCATGTTTGTTGCAATTGTGAAACAAGTGCATCCTGTGCAGCTTGTACTTGATTTATTGCAGTATTACGAGCAGCAATTGCTTGCCAATACTCTTTGGGAAGCGGACCGAATACTTTAACAGTCACCACCCCACCATAAGCATTCTTTCCGGTAGTTTCACCACTATAATAATGATCTCCAGAATAGGTATTATAAGCAAAGCCATCCTGATTTGGAGATTTTATAATAATGTTTCCTTTTCCTCTCATCCATCCTGGATGACTTGCTGGTGGTTGCGCCTTTCCAGACGCAGGCATTGCTATACCCCACAATGTCGTTGATCCTTGACCACGTTGGGTTACTTCACCAGCGATTGTCCAAATATAGAATCTGTTTACATTGTCACACGTTTTGCGATATGCACTAACAGCATCACCAAATTTAAAATGAAGTTGCTCTTCAGTTAATGGTGCAACTGAATTAGCTGCTTGAGCATAGGAACTAGCGAATATAAGAAATATATAAAAGATTCCTACAATTCCTACATACTTTGTAGTTGAAATAGTTTTGAAATTAAACATATTATTCCCCTTCATTTTGTTTATCATAAATATTTAAGTACATATAAAACCTGTTACTCTATCTGATGGACATCAGAAACACACGCCATTCTTTTTGACGCATTTGCCATATCACCCAGAATACCAGCCAAACGATTATGGTTAATATTAATTTGTTTGCTATCAGGATAGTTATCACAATTAATATTTTGGTTCACATTGTTTGTATCATTTGTATGGTCTTTATGTTTTTTTTGATTTGAATCGCTATCCGAATCTTTCTCGGATTTCAAATAGACATCATTAATACGTTCTTTGACTGTATCCATATTAGTTCCGGGAAGGGACAATAGATTACAATCTGGCCCTATGCAGAAAATTATTAATTGGAATGGTTTGTTTATTGTAGCAAATAAGTCATTATCGGGTGATGGCAAGTATGAATCTCCAAGTTCATCATATAATGCCTGCATATTTAATGCAGATAAACAATCATTACGCAACAAAATAGCAACGCCTTCATTACATTTTGTAAGTTTTGCCAATTTCGGCATGCGTTGATCCCATGGTAAAGCTTTAATTAATACTGGCGAAGTCTCACCAGCCCATGGCAATCCCCAAGATTCACTACCTATTAATGTTCTTCGAGCACGAACAATGCCAGAACCATCTTGTAGACATAACTCATCAATATATTGGCAAATCAGCCCAAAAGCTGTATTAACCTCAGTTGAAAAACTGTCCAACGGTTTGGTCTTAAAAACCTGTAATTTAATAGTTTTTTTCATCAGAATAACCTCCAGATTTGATATCACAAAAAATAATATTTTCCATAACTTTCTGGTTTAATAATATTTTAGTATTACTATTTATGTCAATACAATAAATTATTATTTTTAGAGAAATCAAAACTAAATTATAGAAAAATTAAATATTTGTGTTTAAATAAAAAATATTTTTTAAAATTGCCTTTCAACAATTTCGTAGTATAGAGTATTATACGATTTCTGTTAACGTTTTTATAATTTGATAATAATGTATAAACAAATTTAAAACCCGCAATTAAATATTGCGGGTTTTGTGTGTTTATTAATATGAAAAATAGATGATATTCTGCTGATGATTTAACTTTCATTTATTTCACACGCCAGCAAGATGCTGGCGCTCCGTAATATCCATTTCCAATTTTCACTCTTCTCTCCTCACTCATCTCTCTTCAAAACCGCTGCTTGCCATGGGCCAATTGCTGGTAGAATGAATGCTGAATATTTGCTGTCAACGGCAGCGCGTTCTATCTTTACCGGCTCGCTTTGCAGGTGATGGCACCAGATTGATTTAACATCTCCCTGCAGTTGAATCGTCATGTTAACGGCGATGTCTATCGACGCATTCAGTACCATTTGCGCGGGTTGTCCATCCGGGGTGCGGCGGCACCATACGGTTGCTTTATGAAGGCTGCTGATGTAGGCGGGCAATGTTTCACCGGACAGCCAGCGGCAGAGTGACTTCATCTGGGATGATTTAGCGAGGGATTGCAGGGATTGCCAGGGGTAATATCCAAGTATGGCAACGCGGCCACCCAGGCTGTTTTCGAATACGCCGGAACAGGTGCCAAAATTGTTGGGGGTAAAATCGATAATCTCGCATAACGGCCTGCTTTGTGCGGTTAGCGGCTGCAGCAGATGGGTGGTTGATGCCCAGAAAGAAGGACGGCAATCGCGCTGCCAACCGGCAAATCTGCCATTTATCGAGTCACCGGTCAATACTTCGATGGTATCTTTTTCTTTAATGCCGCGAATTGACCAGCCGATGTATTCTTGTAATCCCATTTCTATCATTTTTTGCAGCGCAAGCGCATCCATCAGCACCCCGCCAGAGAGGATTTTCACCAGTTCTTCACGAGTGAAATCTCCGACAGTATTGGCTGACAGCACCGTCACCCGCGCGCCATTTACTGAATATGCCGCGGGTATTCCTATCTCGTATAATTCATTGGCGACGCCTAAATCGCCACCCCATATTGTGGCATTTGTCCAGGTAGTATCAAGCGCGGTGGCGGCGACGTGGTCGCGGGTAAAGGCGTGCCATACCCCTTCACATTCGCTGCGTTTAAAAGTATCAGCGGCAAAGTCGAGGAATTCTTTAGCACTTTGCACCCCGGCAAACCAGGGATGATATTCATCCAGCGGGTCAGGGGAGATACCCATGCAGTTCAATGCCACGCCGGTACAACCCGCGCCGATACTGGCGGCACATTCGGCGGTAAAGATGGTTGAACTTTTTTTCAATACTTGATAAGGGAAATTCTCGTGTTCATACTGTAAATCAGTCACCGATAATGGAATCAGTGCGTTTTGCCGGCCAACAGAATGTGCCTTCCCCAATAATCCGGACGGGGTGCTGTCCTCGTAAAATCCGCCACCGGGCCGCCATTTCACCTCTATATGACGCGTTCCCGCCATGGCATCGACACATTCAGAAAAGCCGTATCCGCTGTAAGATATTTCGCCGGTCATCAACCCCAGTTTTATAACAGGATTCACCTCGTCCACAGCGTCGCGAATCAATGACAACAGATTAGAAATATATTGCCGGTTATGCCGCAGCCATTCCTGGCGCAATTGCAGTTTATCTGCCGTAGTACCGCTATCAAAAGCCACCACCAATTCAACCCGGCTTATTTTCCGGCCAATTTGTTCGCCAAAACTATTCACGCAACGTTCGCAAAAACACCCCATGTGAATAGTCGGCGGGTGACTTTCCAGGCGAACATCATCGTCAACCCAAATGAATTCCGCGCCGGTTGCCGCCAACAGCCGGTAAGACTCTTTTATATATTCCTGCATATCCGGGTCGCTGGCGCAGTAACAGCTTTTCGACACCGCGCCGTCGATATTCACCAAATGCTGCCACGGCTCCCGCAGCGAATTTTCCAGGTTTTCATCCAGGTGTCCAAGAGTAGACAGATGATTTATCCCACTGCAATATCCGGCATCGCGAAACATCGGCACGACATCATTCAATACCTGCGCGCGGCTGCGAATTACCTCAAGCGGCAGCGGCGGATGGGTGAAACCGGTAAAAAAAGCGACTTCGCTAACCGCAGGATAATCCCGCAGAAAAACCAGCAATTCCCGGCAGCGTTCCGGGTTGCTCCAAATATTTGATGATACACGAAATGACATTTTTGCAGGCATTGGTTTGCTCCTGTTTATTTAATTATACAGCAATCATACAAATAAACCATTCATTCGGCAATAAATAATACATTTTGCAGCAAAATGTTTTTTATTTTCACATCGATTAATAGGATTAAATAGATAAAATTTCTGTAGTTAAATCTTCTATATCCTATAAATCGATGTGAAATAAATGATTATTAGCATAGGTTTAGCTTATACAGACTTTTCGCGCTTCTTGACAACCCCACATTTTTCGGCTAATATCTAATCATAATGAGAATTAGCCGAAAAAGGTGCGTGTTATGAACTATATTAAAAGAGATTTGGAAGATGTGGTTACATCTCTTACCGGTGAATATCCGGCAATTATTGTTACGGGTCCACGCCAGGTGGGGAAAACTACCATGCTGCAAAAGCTGATGAGTGGAACTGACCGAAAATATGTTACTCTGGATGATTTGACAGAGCGTAAACTTGCTAAAAATGACCCGGAAATGTTTTTTCAGCTTCATAAACCGCCGATTTTAATTAATGAAGTGCAATATGCCCCGGAACTTTTTCCGTATATTAAAATAATGGCTGACAGGCATAAAAATGCCGGTGATTTCTGGCTCACCGGCTCACAGGCATTCAGGCTGATGGATATTGCCGGTGAATCGCTTGCCGGCAGAGCAGCAATTTTGCACATGTCATCATTATCACAAAAAGAGATTTACGGGTCCGGGGAAAATCAGCCGTTTACCCTCTCTATTGAGGCTTTGCAGAAACGGCAATTAAACAGAACACCGGCGGATACCCCGGTTATTTATGAACGTATTTATAAAGGTTCAATGCCGGCACTCGCAAGCGGACAATATTCAAATAGCAATATTTTTTACAGCAGTTACCTGCAAACATATATAGAACGTGACGTAAAAGAACTCTCCGGTGCTATTAACTCGATAAAATTTATGGATTTCATTACTGCTGCCGCATGCAGGTGCAGTCAAATGGTAAATGCCGCGGATATTGCAAAAGATTTGGATGTTCATCCTGATACAGTGAAAAACTGGCTGGGTATACTTGAAAAATCTGATATTATTTTTTACCTGCGTCCATATTCAAACAACCTGTTAAAACGGACAGTTAAAACGCCAAAACTATATTTTTACGATACCGGACTGGCAGCATATTTAACTAAATGGAGCAGTGCGGAAACCTTGCAAAACGGTGCCATGAGCGGGGCGATACTGGAAAATTACGCGGTGTCGGAAATAATGAAAAGCTACTATAATTCTGCGGCTGAACCATTTTTCTACTATTATCGCGACAAGGACGCGAAAGAAATAGACCTTGTTCTGGAAGCAGACGGCGTAATAAACCCGATTGAAATAAAGAAAACCGCCGCACCGGAAACAAGATTATTTTCTCTTTTCAAACTACTGGACAAAGGCTCAGTTCCCCGCGGAAAAGGAGCTGTCCTATGTATGAAAAGCGAATTAAGTGCGCAAGATAAGCAAAACTTTATTGTGCCGATATGGATGATATAGGATGATAGATGCATCCTGTTCATTTAAATTTTGACACCGTTAAATATTTTCACGGTGTTTTTTATTGACAATTCAGTAAAAAATGGTAGAGTTCTAATTATAATTCATCAGCAATTGGAGAAATGAAAATGAATGATACGATTAAAACTATTCATGATCTTCACACCACCCATGGCAGTTTTATGGATCGCGAGATTCCGGCAGAAGATCTTGATACCATTTTGAAAGCCAGCGTTCGTGCCGCCAGCGCATCAAACATGCAGAGCTATTCAATAGTGGTCGTCACTGACCGCGATATGATGAAAGAACTCTGCGGGTATCAGGCGTCAGTTTTGTTGTTGTATTGCATAGACACCAATCGCATGGCCAGTCTGGCAAAACATCTTGGCTATAACTTTGCTATGGACCCGTCATGGCAATTGACCACCGGCGCAGTTGATGTGGTTTTAGCTGCCCAAACAGCGGCTATAGCTGCCCGGTCACTGGAAATCTCTTCATTATTCACTAATGGCATTCATCGCGGCGACCCGGAACGGGTATTCACGCTGCTAAACCTGCCGGAGAAGAACTGCCTGCCAATTGTCGCACTGCTATTGGGATATGAAGAAAATGCGCCAGAAAAACCAAAAGAGCGGTTAAGCGGAACCGGCATTATACATAAAGAAAAGTATCAACAATGCAGCGACGAAGAACTGGATGAAATAATTGCAGAATGCAATACTTGGGATGAAAACTATTTCGAATCATTTTTCAAGTTCAGACCGCGCTCATTTGACCCGGCAACAGACCACCCCAGCGCGATTACAAACTTATTGAAAAAACATGGTTTTATTATTGAATAAGTTACTACCCGTATTGATGCTCCCACTCTCCTATACATTTATTCAAATACAAAATAATGTGTTATTTGAGACGACCCCAGCGGGATCGAATATTTGTAGAATAAAATTTCGAATAAAAAATCCGACCCCAGCGCGGGTCGCATATAGCAATGAAGATTGTCGGTCATTATATGCGACCCGCGCTGGGGTCGAAAATCTCATGATTGATTCTTTTCTATAAAGATGTGACTCCTCTGGAGTCAAAATCTATTTGATAATAAATGTGTATAAGGGTGATAGCATCGCTGTGGGATATGGAATTATTTTGCAAATAAGATGGTTAGAGATGTGTAGAATACTATGGAAGATTATGGGGTAACAATCTATAATTTGAGAAAAATAGGATTTAATTGCTAACTGACTAATACCTTACCCCATAATTCTCTCTTTAGTCTTATTTAATTAGCTTGAAAGTAGATGTTCATTAAAAAGTTTAGTATTTTTAATGTATTTTTAATCGATTAGTATAGATTTTTATATAAAATTTTGTTATGATAGTTCCATTATGAGTAAAAAATTTTCTACATTAAAAGATGTTGCTCGCCAGGTGGGTTGTTCGACTGCGGTAGTATCCACCGTTTTGAATGGTGCCCGCGGCAATACCGGCGTCAGTGAAAAACTGCGTAAAGAGGTTTTGACGGTTGCGAAGAATCTCGATTACCGTCCTAACTTTTCCGCACGTTCGCTGCGCATTCGCGAATCAATCGGACCGGCTTTCCTTTTTATCACCGCCACCGAAAGAAAAGAGACATTTTCGCCGTATTGGGGACAGATTATCTCCGGCGCAGAGAATTGTGTTGACGGTCAGGATAAAAACCTGGTGGTTATCGGTGAAAAAGAACCCGAAACTGATTCAGAGTTAGAGCGCCGGTCTTTACGCTACCTGCACGAAGGCAGAATCGGCGGATTAATCGTTCCCGGCTTCCTGTCACATTTGAATATCGGACATTTTCAGGATTCTGACGGCCCTATTGTCTGGATATTAGGCGGACCGGAAGAATCATCTCATCCGCAAGTTAATATGGATCCGGCACCGGGCATATTCGACGCGGTAGAGCACCTTCACCAATTGGGACATACAGAAATTACCTGGTTCTGTGCTGATCCGCAGGAAGATGATAATATGCATAGCAGAAGAGCCGCCTTTGTTGACGCCTGCAATAAATATGGAATAGCATCAACAATTCTTAATTTTAGCCAGGAAGTTAACTGGAACGATGAACCATATTCTAATAACGATAACGAGATAATTCGCGCTTCCATAGTGGCTGCTTCAGATATGTTGTCCAAGCCTTCGCACCCGACAGCCATTATCTGCAGCCAGGAAATCATTGCGACCGGTCTGTATTACGCTTCATTGCAGAAAGGCGTGAATATCCCGGATGATTTATCTGTCATCGGGTTCGACGACTTTTTTGGCAACAGAATGTATCCGCAATTAACCAGCATCAATCATAACCTTTTCGGCATTGGCAAACGCGCCGCCGAAATAGCGTTGGAATGTGAACGTGATGCAGCTATTCTGGAAAGTTATCGTGGAAAGAAAGAAGTAATTCCGTCATACCTGGTAATAAGAAACTCCACCGGAAAGAAAAAGTAAAGCATTGAATAATAGAATATTGGATAGGATTAACAAGATTTTTCTTGGCAATTATATTGATTCATCATGTTAATCCTGTCAAAAATTCGTAATTCGTAATTATTAATTCGTAATTATATCAGCTCCCAATGATCGCATTAACTCTACGAAGTTGGGGAAGCTGGTTTGTACGGTTTCTGCGCCATTTATTTCATTTGTCACCCCGGCGGCGATGGCAGCTACGGCAGCGCTCATGGCTATGCGATGGTCGCCGTCGCTGTTCACCACAGTTCCCTGCAACGGAGTTCCGCCGGTTATCACCATGCCATCAGGCTTTTCTTCAATATTTGCACCCATATCGCGCAGAAATCTCGCCACGGTAATGATACGGTCGGATTCTTTCACCCGCAATTCGGCGGCATCGGCAATTACCGTAGTTCCGGTTGCAAATACGGCGGCTACTGCCAGCACCGGCAGTTCATCTATCAAGCGCGGAATTATCGCACCATCTATGCGAGTACCGTTTAATTGGGAATGACGCACAGTAATATCCGCCACCGGTTCGCCATTTTCATCGCGCACATTATCAATTTCCATATCCGCACCCATCGCTTGCAATACATCAATTATGCCGCTTCGGGTAGGGTTGATGCCGACTTTGCAGACTGTCACTTCTGCACCGGGAGTAATCGCACCTGCCACCAGGAAAAAAGCCGCCGAAGATATATCTCCTGGAACTTTAACAACGCCGCCAGTCAATTGCTGGCCGCCCGCCACAGATACCCGCAGGCCATCAACATTAACTTTCACGCCAAATCCGCGCAGCATCCGTTCGGTGTGGTCGCGCGACTGCACCGGTTCGGTGACAGATGTTGTACCATTGGCAAACAATCCGGCTAACAGCACTGCTGACTTTACCTGGGCACTGGCAACTGGTGAAATATAATCTATCGCATGGAGATTGCCGCCGGTAATGATAATCGGCGAAGTGCAGCGGTCACCGGCACCAGTGACATTCGCACCCATCTGGCGCAGTGGTATCGCCACCCGATCCATCGGCCTTTTATTCAGCGAATTATCACCGGATAAATATGCAGTAAACGACTGTCCCGCCAGAATGCCAAGAAGCAGGCGGGTGGTGGTTCCGCTGTTGCCTACCCACAGGCTTTCATCAGGTGCTTTCAAGCCGCGAAGGCCTACTCCTTTTATCACCACAATATCGCCTTCAGTAATTTCTACCCCCATGGCGCGCAATGCTCCGGCGGTAACACGAGTGTCCTCAGACGCCAAAAAACCATATATCTTCGTAACCCCATCAGCCAATGCGCCGAAAAGCAGCGCGCGATGAGAGATAGATTTATCACCAACCACCGCCACTGTACCACTAAATGATTCACCGGCGGAAACTGTTAATTTTACATTATCATGAGACATTAATTAATTACTCCCAAGTTCTGATATTTATAGCATTTCTTGTTTAACATTTTACAGGTTGTCTTAGTAGTAATTTTTATAATTAATAGTCACTGTTTGGAAAGGGGCTTAGAGCCCGGCTAATTCGGCAATGTTTTTATTTTAAATTAACAACACTACCAATTATTCCTTTAATTACAAGGGTTCGCCGGGCTCCATGCCCCTTTCCAAACAGTGACTGTATTTATTATAAAAATTATTACTAAGCTATCTTTGTAATAGTTGTATAAATCACACCTTATCAAAAATGAATTATCTTCATTTTCTACAATTATCCCCTGCATCCCTGCTTGGTTACTCATTTACCTCTTCGCGCCTTTCCAGCAAAACCAGCACCGGGTTGCCGCCTTCAACAAAAACATTGCGAACAAACCAGTTTTCTTTCGCCAATTCATCAATAGCATACACCAGGCTTTCCAAAACTCGGTGCGATGCACCCTGGTTAGTAATAGTTCGGCTTCCTGTTGAAGTCCAAAATACCCAACTCGCCATGTTAGGCGACAAAAAACCATGCTTCATAACGTGATTATTCATAATTGCCCCCTGTAATAATATATGAATTAACAGTAACTAATTGTAGCATATTATTGTGGAATTTGGGATATTTTTGACAGACACCATCAATCAAAAAGGCGGACAATGAATGTCCGCCCATAGATTTAAACAATATGAAATTTATACTTTAGAATATGCTGTATTTTGTGCCCAGGAAAAGTTCGGCTGACTGGCGTTCGGTATCGGTAAGTGCGCGGTTGTATATCAAGATATCACCAATAAGGCCGTCGAAGTTGCGCTGTACGTTGCCGGCGTCGTGGGATTCGCCAATCATGCATAGTCCGCCATTGAGTTTAAAGTTAGCCGTGATGGCTGACGCTACTGTTGATGTACCGGATGGCTGCATATTATCATAGGTTTTCATGGTACAAGTATTGGCGGCAGGCTGGCTGATAACCACTGAGATGACTGACGGAGAAGTCTGTCCGAGTGGTGCGGAAATGTTCGTACCAGCTTTTAATAATGCACCGCCATCACAGAAATTGAGCGCACCCCAGTTGGCAAAAAATGTATTGGCTAAGCCATTTGAACTGGTGGCAGAGATGGCAGCTATGAAGGTAGTATTTACTGATGAGACATTGTTAGCGGCTAATCCGGTGATTTTCATCATGGAATTTTTGAAACGCAATGCCGGTTTGTTGTTAATCCCTGTCATTGCAAAACTTGGCAGAGCGTTTGGGAAATATTGTGTTTCTTCCATGGCGACGATATTAACTGTTTGAAAATCAACCCAGTTTCTCACTATGCCGCCTTCCCAGACACCTTTAATAGAATCAGCACGCAGCCAGACAGATGGAGTATTCGGCAAAGGCCATCCACCATAAGGCGGTGTTGACGTTAATGCCACGTGACCATCGCCATAGCCGACTATTAACTTGCCGGTATGACGAAAACTATAGTCAGATAAAGATGAGACAATATTGGGAGTGCTTCCCGAAGCTTGTCCGTCGGCAATCAAACCGGCTTTTGTAGGATCAGTCATAAAAGATAATGGAAGTCCACCCCAGTAGCTGGTATAGACATAACCGTTAGTAATATTTTTACCGGCAGTAGGGCAGATTAATGCACCTGGGTCAATATTTACACTTTTCCACATATCTTCGGCGCGTGGAAGTGCCTGGTTATGATCCTGAGCAAACATCTGCATGGAGGCGACAATCTGCCTTTGGTTACTGGTACAGGTAGTTTGTCGCGCTTTCTCACGGGCACGGGCAAACACAGGGAATAGTATGGCGGCGAGGATTGCAATAATGGCAATCACAACCAGCAATTCAATAAGAGTAAAACCTGTTTTTTTCATAATAATTATTCCTTTTTATCAGATGAGGCGCACATTTCATACGCCTCGATGAATTGAATCATCACTATGGCATTGCTTCCCACCAGAATGCCTGCAGTTGCGCGCGATTCGGTTGCCAGGTCCAACTAGCATCATTATAATCTTTCAATGATACTTTAACAGAATCAGCAGTACCTATAATAAATACGCTTTCTTTCAATAACGAACCGGAGTTATATCCAAGACTGGCACGTAAAGCTGGATAGGCAATAAAATCTAATCTTTGTGATGTGCTGCCTTTATTAATAGTTAAACTAAGGTCGCCGCCGCCGCGAGTGTTGCCGGTTGACGAACCCCAGTTTATGTGCAATTTAGCATATTTAACAGTTGCCGGTTTTGTCAGGGTAAGTGTCACAGCACTTGGATCATCAAATCCTGTTGGATATACAACATATCGCCAGGTGGTGCCCCAATTCGCCAATCCTGCTGCAGTGAAATCAATTCCTGCTATTGGGTAGTTGCGTCCTCCACCTGCACCAGCAAGTACTGCTGTATATCCGCTGGCGGTAGTGGTACGTACTGCCGGATTGCTGACGCCTGCTGTGCCCACCGTATCATAAAATCCACCGCCATACAGGAAATTAGTGGCAGATACTGCAGGAATTATTATATATTGCGGACCACTTCCTTGTGGAATATCTGTTGTTGAGACATACTGGCTGTTGTATGGCTCGCTTGAGCCATGGGCATTATTAACAAGAGCGGCAAATGCGGCGAGACCTGACGGCGAATCGGTTTTAATAAACCCGACATGACCGTCAAGGAATGATGCTATAGTACCGCGGCTATGGGCATTAGTGTTGAAATATTGCTGCAGGAAACGCTGTGCATCGCCGGTAACAACAACATCGGCAGTGCCGGAACCATTGTCGCATGCACGCAAATCGGTAGCAGTAGTGTTGGAAATATAATCATACGCTGCTTCGCCAGTTAACAGTACATTCGTTGAATCAGCGTAATCACCAAGGGACGAACCACCTAAATGAGAACCTGCATTATAAATGTAACTGGTTAAATCATTCACGGTTTGCGATGGGCATTGAAATACTTTCTGGTCATTCACCCCAATCGCTTTCATCCACCCGTCTGCCGGTGGGAGGGTTTCTTCATGGTCTTGTGCATACATCTGAAAAGATGCTGCCAATTGGCGCTGATTGCTGGTACATGTTGTCTGATGCGCCTTTTCGCGAGCACGGTTAAATACCGGAAAAAGAATAGCAGCAAGGATAGCAATAATGGCTATCACGACAAGCAATTCGATGAGGGTAAACCCTCGATGTTTAATAATCATACATCACCTCGTTTTTAAAATCCGCTTATTCTCTTATGTTAAGGCAAAGTTTCATTAATAACAAGGGAATATTATTCTAAATTTATGGTAAAATACTACCATAATAAATAAAAAAATTAAAATTAGATATGCAGTGTTGTTTTGGGAGCATTTTAGTCATTAAATAGTATTTTCTGACAACAAATTTGCTTGATTTCGATAATCACCCGGGGTCATTCCAATAAATTTATGAAAAACTTTTCCGAAATAACTACCATCCTGAAATCCACAGCGCAGACTGATTTCACGTAAAGAAAGCAAAGTGTGACGAAGATAAAATTGAGCATGTTGTAATCGAACTTTGGTGACGTATTGAACTGGTGAACATCCCATATCATCTTTAAATACCCTATAAAAATGGGTCGGTGATATCCCTGCTATATTTGCCAGATCAACCACACTGATCTCTTCTGATAAATGCTGGTTGATATAATGCAATACAGACTTGATTCCAGAATTTATTACTGTGTTTCCAGACAATATGGTTTTTCGGATAGTCATCATCAATTTGTATAACCATTCCGCACCATCTTCAGCACAATTAAATTCCTGTAAATATACTTTACGACAGATGTCTTCACAGATTTTGATTATGGGATGATCTATCGCCAGATCAACAACAGGACCGACTTCCTCAGTAATTTGATGAAGTTGATGAATAATATCATCACCATCAAAAGTAATAAAGAAGAACTCCCAGGAGTCTGAGTCTTCCGGCAAGTAATATCGGTGGTTATCAGGAACTTCTAAAAGAAAAGCCTTTCCGCTATTTAACTCATAACGTTCACCGGCATGTTCCAGAATGCCTTTTCCAGACAAGGTATATTGCAGCATGCCTACAGGACCGGTGCGGTTCAAACCAGACCATGAATATTCCGGCGAAGTCTTAATTTCCCAGCCAACACAAATATGACTGGGCAAACTTTGATGGGAACGGTTGAAAAAGTTCGTATAATAATGGTCGCCATATCCTGGCCCAAATGGCAATTTTAGCAAACCTTCACCCCTTCTATGATTTCTTTTGTTATTCTACCCTAACCTTAATAAATTGAACAAGTGTTTAGTGTTTAGTTTTCAGTTTGATTCAGAAATATCCGGTAGATGGTAGGGGAGCTGTCCTCAGCTCCCGCGACAGCGTCTTTTATAAAAAAAACGAATCGGATGTAACGACAAAACAAGGTTAGTAAATACAACACCACCTAAAAATTCTGTCGCTATTTCGCTGTTTCACATCATTATTCCGGTTCATCGCGGGAATTGGGGACAATTCCCCTACCTCGTCATCCAACATCTCAACTGCGCTTATTTTTCTTATTAGTTCCGGTCATGTTCATAGGCAGATAAAGACTGATAGAGGTTCCTTTGCCAATGGCACTGACAATTTTTATGCCGCCTCCAAGTCCTTCAACTCTTTCGCGGATACTGAACAGGCCAAACCCTTTATTTGAATCAGTTGCATCTTGAATTTCTTTAATTGCAAAACCAGTACCTTTGTCCTTTACTGTCAATTCAAATCGGTTATTACTCATTACATAGAATGTTACTTCTGCCTGCTTTACATTTGCGTGCTTATGAATATTCAGCAGCATCTCCCGTATTGCCTGGTAGGCGCAAATGCTTACCTCGTCGTCTACATTCGTTATCTTTTCATTGGTAATTACATCTACGATAAAGTCATACCGTTCGCGCATTTGTTTTGACAGCCACTTTACCGCGTCCTGTAATCCGCTTTCATAAAGTGCCGGTGGTACTATCTGGTGAACAAGTTCTCTGGTTTCAGTTATCGCTTCATTAAGCATGCGATCAACAACTGCCAGCGGGATTTGCGGCGCGGCATCCTTTATTTGCATAATCCCTGTGTTTAATGCCATTCGGGCAGCCACCAGAATTTGCTGAACTTCTTCATGCAGCACATAGGCTATCCGCTGGCGTTCCGTTTCTTCAGCCATTATCAGGCGTCTGCTTAACGTCTGTAATTTACTCGCGCGATTTTCGGCAACCGCGGTTCGTTCTGCCACCTGTTTTTCCAGTTCTGCATTATAATTATTCAGTCTTTCTTCGGCTTGTTTGCGTTCAGTAATGTCGCGTACAATGGCACAGAGTCCCATCTGCTGTCCAGCATCATCAGTCATTATAAATGTCCTTAATTCAACCGGAAAAATACTGCCGTCACTACGGATATACTCTTTTTCATATAATTTGGAATATTTATTATTCAATATTTGATCCTGAATAATATCGGATTCAAAATCGTGCCATCGCTGTGGTGTAAAATCTTTATATTGCATTCTCTTCAATTCTTCATCCGAATAACCCAGCATAGCCTGATAAGCAGGATTATACTCTATAATATGTCCTTCCATATCTCTGGCAGCATAAGCATCCGTCATACTTTCAAATAAACGCCGGTATTTAACCTCTGATTTTTGCAATGCTTCTTCGATTTGCTTGCGTTTAGTAATATCGCGCACAATGGCACACATGCCTGTCGGCTGACCAGTGTCATCTGTAATCAAAAATGCCTTTAATTCAACAGGGAAAATAGTGCTATTTTTGTGAATGTGTTCTTTTTCATATACCTCTGAATGTTTATTTTTAAGTACTTGTTCAGAGACAATACGGGATTCTAAATCGTGCCATTTCGCCGGAGTAAACTCGTGATATGTCATTTTTTTCAGTTCTTCATTAGAGTAACCCAGCATTGCCTGGTAAGCAGGATTACATTCCAAAATATGCCCTTCCATATCTGTGACGGCATAGGCATCCGTCATGCTTTCAACTAAACGCCGGTATTTAACCTCTGATTTTTGCAATGCTTCTTCAATTTGTTTACGTTCAGTGATATCGCGTACAATGGCACAGAGTCCTATTTGTTGTCCAGCATCATCAGTAATTATAAATGTTCTTAATTCAACCGGAATAATACTGCCGTCACGACGGATATATTCTTTTTCATATAATTTGGAATGTTTATTTGTCAATATTTGATCTTGAATAATATCAGATTCAAAATCGTACCATCGCTGCGGAGTAAAGTCTTTATATGACATTCTCTTGAATTCGTCATTCGAATAACCAAGCATTGCCTGGAAAGCAGGATTGAACTCTATAATACGTCCTACCATATCTGTAGCAGCATAGGCATCCGTCATACTTTCAAATAAACGCCGGTATTTAACCTCTGATTTTTGCAATGCTTCTTCAATTTGTTTACGTTCGGTGATGTCTATTTGAACACCTTCGCTCATACCCTGGTTTTCTGAAAGCACTGTTATGAAAGATGATAGTTCAAACCAGCGAATCCTCCCACTGGGAAGACGGGACTGAAACTCATAATGAAGAATTTTCCCTTCCCGAACAGCTTTTTCTTCCGCAATTTTTAATCCGGGAATATATTCAGGCAGCATCTGCGATAACAATACATTCGCGTCATTCATTACCGCTTCTACGCTTACTTCATTTACACGACTGACGGCATCGCTGATATAGGTGACTTTGCGATTCCCTTCCCAATCTCCGAGCATTTGAAAGAGAACTACATTCGGCAGGTTGTTAGCCAATGATTTTAAAAGATTCTCGCTTACATGCAATTTTTCTTCGGCTTGTTTGTGTTCGGTGATATCCTGTACTATACCTAAGAGATGTGAAGGATTGCCTTCTGTATCTATTTCGGTTTTACTCGTAGCAGAGATCCATCGTATTTCCCCATCAGCACGACGAATCTGACATTCTAATTTCCATTCACTTTGCTTAGAAATTGCATCGTGCATACTGTTAATAATTTTCTTGCGGTCTTCCAGCAGCACATGTTCGATAAAGGTCTCGAATGACCAGTCTGGCTGCGGCTTATCATAACCGAAAATAATATCATGGGTTAATGAATGATATACAGTATTGTCAGCCAGGTTAAGAATCCATGCACCGATTTTATTCGTTTCCATCACCATATTCAAATGCATCTCTTTTTTGCGAAGAGCATCTGCTGCTTGTTTTTGCTCGGTAATATCCTGAACAATGACAGTAAATCCAACAATTTTATTATTGTCGCCTAAAACAGGATACCAGCTTTCAAGGCAGGTTCGCACAAATCCCGGTTGTGTTGCTATTTCCCCGCTAATCTCAATTCCTACAACGGGTTTACCCGTGGAAATGATAGTTTCTGTCAATTGTTTTGCCGGCAATTCTAAACTCGGAATAATTTCACCGATTGTTTTACCGATATGTTCTTCTGCCGGGACACCATTCATCGCAGCAAGTAAATTATTTACCCGTAAAAAACGCAGGTCTGTATCTAATAATGCCAGACCAACAGGAATGTTTTCATAATATGAAGCAATCTCATTCAACTGGCGTTGAATAATTTCCTCATTTGATATAGGGTTATTTGATATTAACTGCAAATCATCTTTCGTCCTGGACATTGCGGGTCTCCCTGAGCATCTAAACATTAGACCATATATTATTATTATAAATGTGGTTAATTTTTATGATTATCCCATAAGATTTTAAAGTTTACAAGATTATTTTCAAATTTTTACAAAAAAACACCTGGCTTGAAATAATTACCAATAAGGAGACTTGATAACAAACTATCTTGAACTATCGGGGAAAGGCAAAAATTCGGGTTGCCACTAAATATTTAACCGGGATTTAACTTACCGGATTTAATTCTATATTGAGCTTACCAAAGTGCCAGTTCCCTTATCTAACCGTATTTTCTTAATCAGCATTGTTGAATTATGACGGAGTTTCACTCGTTACCGGTATAGTGACGCCACGACCTCCCCTTCATAATATTCTACATATCTCAACAAAATTTTATTTGTAACACAATTCCATAGCCCACGGCAATGTCCTCACCCTTATACACATTTTGTAATTAAATGTTGAATGATGAGGGAGGGGAATTGTCCCCAATTCCCGCGATGAACCGGAATAATGATGTGAAAAAGCGAAATAGCGACAGATTTCTCAGGTGGTGTTGTGTTTTTTAACCTGATTTTGTCGCTACGACCCATACTTTTTTATAAGAAAGACACTGTCGCGGGAGCTGAGGACAGCTCCCCTACCTTTACCGAATATTTTTGAATTAAAAATGTATAAATATGCACCATTTCTAAATTTTTTAAATGTATATTTAAAAAATGTGTATAAGGGTGAGGGCAACGCCGTGGGTTCGATTATTGAACAATTTTTACGCCCTGTAGGGGCATAATTCCTCAAAAAATAGGAATTATGCTCTTACAGAGCGTAGATTACGTGCGGGATTTCTACATTATTTTCTATTTATAAAAAAACAATTATTTATTACCAGATGAAAAACAGATGAAAAGATATGTAGAATACTATGCCTCCCCTTACCCCTCCAAAGGAGGGGAATTTTTCAAATTTTCACTCTTCACTCTTCTTCAAGCACTTCCCGTATTTTTATCGCCAGTTCTTTCTCTGAGAACGGTTTTTGTAGAAAATGTATACCCTCTTCAAGAACGCCATGACGGGCGATGACATCTGCAGTATAACCAGACATAAATAAGCTTTTCATCTTTGAATATCTTTCCAACAGATATTGGGCTAAATCATGTCCATTCATGTCAGGCATTATTACATCAGTTATCAATAAATCAATACCATTTGCATGTTCCTCAGCCAGGCTGATAGCCTCTTTCGTGGTATTCGCTGCAAATACCTGGTAACCAAGATGAGATAACATTCGCTGCACTAATCTTGATATTATCAGTTCGTCTTCTACCAGCAATATTGTTTCATGGCCGATAGGAACTGGTTGTTCCATAATTTTCTTTTCTGCCAGCTCTTCTTCATCATAATAACGAGGAAAATATATTTTAAAAGTTGTTCCCACTGCTGGTTCGCTATAGGCATAAATAAACCCATTGTTTTGCTTTACAGCGCCATATACTGTGGCAAGTCCGAGACCAGTGCCTTTGCCAATTTCCTTGGTTGTAAAAAACGGTTCAAATATATGTTTTAAATTTTCTTTGTCTATACCGCAGCCGTTGTCACTTACAGAAACGCATACATACTCACCAGGTGAACATCCCACATGACCTTTACAAAAATCGTAATCAAGAGTGCGGTTTTCTGTTTCAATAGTTATTTTGCCTATATCAACAATAGCATCGCGTGCATTTACACACAGGTTAGCCAGAATCTGGTCGACTTGGGATGAATCTATTTTAACGTGCCATAAATCAGTTCCCGGCAGCCAGGTAAGATCAACATCTTCGCCAATAAGCCGACCCAGCATTTTTACCATCTTTTCCACGGTATCATTTAAATCAATCACTTTAGGTATAACTACCTGTTTGCGAGCAAAAATAAGCAATTTTTGAGTAAGGTCGGCAGAGCGTTCGGCACTTTCCTTGATTTCGCTTAAGCTTTCATATATCGAACTATCGGCAGGCACATCTTCCATCGCCAGGTAAGCATTACCCAGAATAACCTGAAGCATATTGTTAAAATCATGGGCTACCCCTCCTGCCAGCCTTCCGATTGATTCCATTTTTTGGGCTTGTTGAAGTTGAACTTCAAGTTTTATTTGTTCTTCTTCCGCTCGCATTTGCTCCGTAATATCACGGAAGAAACCAACGTTATGCTTTCTACCGCCGATATTTATGGTAGTGCCGGTAATATTTACGTAGAAAGTGCTTCCATCCTTCCTGATACATGGAATATCTTCACTTGGAACAACATCTCCACGTATCTGGGCTTCAATTGATGCTAATATATGCGGTATAGCATCTTTTGGATGAATGTCAAATACGCTAAGTTTTTGTAACTACTCAGTTTCGTCAGACTAATTTATAAAAAAAGACTTTTGTGCAATTAGTTGAAAAGTGGTTGACCAAGGAGCATTTGTTTTATTGCGGTTATTTGATCGAT
>Ga0194052_1000463_pt1 | contig 26329 bp, 28 predicted proteins | sample SepL226m_MetaG_FD_160117 | JGI IMG/M metagenome (GOLD analysis project Ga0194052, IMG submission 160117) | Anoxic zone freshwater microbial communities from boreal shield lake in IISD Experimental Lakes Area, Ontario, Canada - Sep2016-L227-6m | ecosystem: Environmental > Aquatic > Freshwater >...
CCGTATCGCTTACATTATTGTAGTTTTGCCAAACAGTGATCGTAATAAAGGCTAGGATAAAACCAAAAATAACGCTCATTGAATTTGCGAATATTTCACCAAAGTCAGTATGGTCTTCAAAATGCAACCAAGTAACATACTTTTGCACCAAACATAACATGACTAAGCCGCCAAGAATGAAGGTGGTCATCATCAGCAAGAGAAGCATGATTGAAGGCAAATTGAGGATTAGGGCTGTCATATTAATTTTTAGGTTCAATACATAATGCTTTATCTAACACTAACATGAATAAAAATACCGCTGGCCAGACTTGCATCTATATAGATTGACAAGCTGTGGATCTTCTTCTTAGGCGAGATTTCTGCTGCAGGGGGTGCTGAATGGCCGAAAGCAGTCAAAATAGGCAATTAATCCTGTGTAATTCTGTGATAAGTTAAGTTTGTCGGGGATAAAACAGCTCGATTAATCCGTTGGTCGTAAGTTCGACAGCGAAGTTTTGACGAAGTCAATCTCGCCCGCCCCACTAGCATTACTAAGCCTCGCTTTACGGGGCTTTTCATTTATAGAGCCCTGAGTTAGCAATAGCTATATTAGGTTAACCATCATTCACATGATCTTAGTTATTAAAATTCTAATAATTGCTGGGCTATCTGCTTTTGATCAACAGGGAAATGCACGTCGAAACTTACTTCACCCTCTTAAAAATAGTGCAAAAAGCAAAGTTACGGGTTACTTGAATAGTGGTACCGCAATACCGCATTTGATTCCCCTCTTCAGACAGTAAGCCTGTACCAGCACCATAATCGATAGAAAAAAATAGGCTCCTTCCATCTGGACCAATCACCCCAGCTAAATTTCGACTCTCCCCTGAGTATCGAATCGTAGCTCCATGAAAAGCATTGCCCTGTTGAACCTGAATAATGATGTTTTGCTGGACTGATTTTTGAGATAGTTCCGCAGGGGCTGGATTTGAATCAGTACCAGTTTGGGACCAATATCCAGAAGTAGCCTCCCATGTACCTACAATATTTGGGGCATCGGCAGCAAAACTAGAACCCACCATTACAGCAAGAGATAGGCCCACTATAGAAGAAAGATTTTTCATATCATTCCTATTTAACTTACTTAGCTTCGTTGAATCTCATTACCAAATAATCCAGTGTCCAGCATCCCATTCAGCCTGTGTGATGTATCCGTTATTGTCTTTGTCTAATCCCCTAAATTCTCGAGCTGACATCCCCATTTTCAGGGCTTCAGCTTTACTAATCCTTCCATCCTTGTCAGTATCTATAGCGCTGATCGAGTTATTTTGAGATCTGTAAGCATTAAGTTCAGCTTTTGTAATGTGGCCGCTATTATCTTGATCAATTTTTTTGAAAACAGCATCTGGCATGCCAGCCTTATCCGCTTCAGCTTTGCTAATGATCTGATCGTTATTAGCATCTAGAGTTGATATGGGCATGATTTTCGGGACAGTGCCTTGAGAAAAAGCGGCAATAGGTAATAGTGCGGCACATAGCAATACGCAATTAATCCATTTCATTTTTATCTCCTAGAAATCATTTTATTGACCAACTTTCAATCGAAATCTTAAAACGCTTAGGGGGTGGAATATTGCCACCATCAAGCTATGGGGCTTTATTTAACTTTTCTCTAAGATATTTGTTGGAAACCCATCAATACTTTGTTGGTTTTCTTCCCCCCAAAACTCTCGAAGGCCTACCTCACCCTTCTTGGTAGCCCACTTGATTTGAGTATCCCGTTCACCCTTGTATTCAAAATAAGGAATACTCATTCCACAAGATGTTTGAACAAGCTCAATTGCCAGATCAAAAATTTGTCTTGCACCTACAATTTGCTCAAAATGACTATTTAGATCTTCCCATTCCTCATCTAGTTTATGAATCACGCTGGCTTTTCCGTATATTCTTAAAGTCACCGGTGAACCGTCAAACGATGTAAACATCATAGTCATGCGAGGATTCAATTGCACGTGAGCAGAAGTTTCATTTCCACTGCCAGTAACATTTAACCAAATAATTCGACTCGGACTAAGCACTTTAAGTGAACCATAGCCCTTAGGAGAGATATTGACTGTTCCATTTGCCGCAGCAGTCCCGACAAAAAAAATCTTTTGTTGCTCTATAAACTCAATGTGCTTTGTAGATAATTCATTAAACTTTTTGCTCATTTTCGCTCTCTTGTATATATCCTAAGGAGAAAATTAACACATAATCAAATGCAAAAATACAAAAATCTATTGATCTTGACTAACTGCTACCTACCCATTGCGGACTGTGCTTAAACAGCAACTTGCCAATAATTTTAAGGACTCTTTGTTGACTAGAGAAAATTTACCAGGATTTAGGATTCCTTGGCGCTATTGACCCAAGTGGCCATCAATAGGAATGCACATAACGCACAACTTCCAGAAAATAAGAATGCGTACAGTGGCGCAATCGACTCATATAACCAGCCAAAGATAAATGAAGCTGGGAAGAGCATTAATCCAGTGATTAAATTGAACCAACCAAATGCTGTGCCCGCTAATCCCTTGGGCGCCATGTCTGCCACTAAGGCCTTCTCTACCCCTTCTGTCCCGGCTTTGAATAAACCATAGATTCCAAAGAGTCCAAATATTTGATAGATAGAGATGCCTGGCAAACCCATGGCGATGTAAAAGAAAGCAAAAGCAACCCAAGCAATCAAAATAAATCGCTTACGGCCAAAGGTATCCGATAGCGCCGATAAGGGAGTGCCAAACAAAGTAGTGATCAACGAAATTCCTGCCCACAGTAACGGGATTTGTTCTTGAGGAACTCCTGCTTCTCTAGCCCTGAGTAATAAGAACATATCTGATGAATTAGCTAAGGCAAAGATTCCTGCTGCCACTAGGTATCTTTTAAATTGATTCGGCATACCTTCAAGTGACCAGCTAAATTTACTGGCTTGCGGAACAGCCTCTCGCTGTGGTTCTTTGATACACAAAGCAAGAGTAATAGTAATTACCGCGGGAACAATCGCCCATAGAAAAATATCTCTGAGTGGCATACCCATTGATAGAAATAAAGCTCCCAATAACGGGCCAATCACTGCTCCTGCGTTATCCATCGAGCGGTGCAATCCGAAAGTAAGGCCACGTTGATTCTCGTTAACACTTTCCGCTAAAAGAGCGTCACGAGGAGAGCTTCTCAGACCTTTGCCCATACGATCAGTAAAACGAATTGCCAAAACCCATACCCAGGAATTAGCTAAAGCAATGAGTGGCCTACCAATGCCCGCAAGGGTATAACCCAAAACGATCCAGGGTTTCGCTTTCTTGGTGCGATCAACAATCACACCAGAAACTAATTTGAAAATACTAGATGAGGCCTCTGCAATGCCTTCAATAATCCCAAGAGCTTTAGGTCCAGCCATTAAAACTGATGCCAGATATAAAGGCATTAATGGATAGAGCATCTCACTAGCTGAATCATTTACAAGGCTAATAAACCCAATGAGCCAAACAGTCCGCGGGAGAGCTAGGATTGTTTTAAACATAACAAAGCAAATGTAGCACCATTAACCTATTTATCGCTAGCATCCATGCCTATAAGATTATCTTGATATCTAACTTAATCCGCTATTTAACACTCATAGATCTGTAAGCGCTCAGGGATAATGACATTCTTCCAGCCAAGATCCTCCCGGATACATTGAGCAAATACTGAAGCTGATTCAGGCTCCCCATGGACTACAAAAGTGATCTTGGGAGGAAGTGTAAATCCACGTAACCATTCTAATAGTCCAGCCTGGTCTGCATGAGCTGATAAGCCCCCGATTGTATGCACTGAAGCTTTTACTGGTACATCTTCGCCAAACAACCTGACCTTTTGTACTTTGTCGACCAAACGTCGACCTAAGCTTCCATATGCCTGAAAGCCGGTAATAATAATGGCGTTTTGTTTACGCGGTAAATTATTGAACAAATGATGCACAATTCTTCCTGCATCGCACATGCCGCTCGCAGAAATAATGATTGCTCCACCTTTAATTTTATTCAAAGATTTTGATTCTTCAACATCCGCTATAAATCGCAAATCTAGAGAGTCAGGATTATTTTTGAACCAGCTAAAAGTAGCTTGAGATTGCACATCAAGTTGTGAAAAGAAGTGTTGAGTTAAATGGGTGGCAGCTGTCGCCATGGGAGAGTCCACCCAGATTGATAGGTGCGGTAACTTAGACTTTCTAACTAAATCCATGAGTAAAAAAAGCATCTCTTGAGTTCGGCCAACTGCAAACGCAGGGATAATGACATTACCATGAGCACTCATGGTCGTGCTAATCACTTCTACTAGCTCAGATTCAGTCTCACTCAAGCTACGGTGCAATCGATCACCATAAGTAGACTCGACCACTACTACATCAGCAGCGGATATGAAGTCTGGGTCAGGCATAAGGACTTTACCTTTCATGCCAATATCCCCAGAAAATACGCAGCGTTTCTTCTGTTTCCCATCCTCTTGGATATCCAATACAGCGATTGCTGAACCTAGGATATGTCCAGCATTTCTAAACTCCAATTGAATCTTCGGATTAAGATTTATTACTTGCCCGTACTCCAAAGGTTCAATTTGTGCGAGCGTCATCTCTACTTCCTCTCTGGAATAGAGTACAACTGGTATTTCTCCACGCCACTTACCCTGCTTTATTTTTCGCTCTGCACGCTCAAGGTCGGCAGATTGCAAATGTGCGCTATCTGGCAAAAGTATCTTGAGTAACTCATAGGTTGCTGTTGTGCAATAAATGGGGCCTTTGAATCCCTGAGCACATAACCGTGGCAATAAACCACTGTGATCAATGTGTGCATGTGTTAGTACTACAAAATCAAGTTCCTTTGGTGGTATAGGCATGACCCCTAAATTCTTGTTTGTAGCCTCACGCCCTCCTTGAAACATTCCATAATCAACCATGAAATGCCGAGTTTTTCCATTTAAGAGTAACTCAACCAAATGCCGCGAACCGGTGACTTCGCCTGCTGCACCTAGAAACTGAATCTTCATTTTTTTAGCATACTCTCTTTGAATTAACTCAAACTCTAAAGCAAGGCCCAAAAGACAAAATCCAACAATTCCAGAATGAGCCACTAAAGAGCACGTCTCGCGTGTATTAAATAGCATTCTTACACCTGGCTTGTGGATTGGTGTTATTACCAGAAAATCCTTATACAATGAATTCATCTGATTTTTATTAAAAAGCAGCGATTACAGATGTTTATCAACCAAGAAAGGGTAAAACAGAAGTGAAAATACTACTACCAGTAGATGGCTCAAAATCCTCCTTGAATGCTGTCAAATATGTTGCCAAACTCGCTAAGAATTCTCGTAGCCCAATTAATGTAACTTTGGTTAATGTCCATGATGATGTTGGCCTAACCCATGTTAAACAATTTGTGTCTAAGAGTGTGGTAGATGACTACTTGCGAGAAATTAGTGAAAAAGAATTGAAACCTGCGCAAAAATTATTAGATGCTGCAGGTGTTAAGCACAATATGGTCATTAGACGCGGCCATATCTCAGAAGAGATAATTACTTTAGCCAATAAAGATAAAGTTGACATGATCGTAATGGGTGCAAAAGGACGGAGCGGCCTTCTGGACTTATTGATTGGGTCTGTTGCGCAGCGCATTGCCAGCTCAGCCAAACAACCAGTACTATTGATTAAGTAGTTCTCTCAGCTGGTCGTTAACGGACCTATAGTGGATAGTTTTACCAGTGCATACCTGTGCTCATTTGGGTTGCCGGGACTAATACAGCAATTGAATCCGCTGTCGGCAAGCTCGAAAACGCAGTTTCGACACAGTCTATCTCGGCTGAACCACTAGAGATATAAAAAACCCTCAAATGAAAATTTAAGGGTTTTTCCTTTTGCAGCATTGATTACAGTAACTGCGGCCCAATAAAACGATGTTGATCCCCTTCAGACAAAGCCAACCATTACCAATGATGACTGAGGACCATAAAGGGGTTGAGGTTTCTAAATTACGATTACCGGCAGTTTAGAGTGAATGATTACCGCATGAGTATCACTACCCATAAATGCGCCTTTTAAACCTACTCTTTTATGCGAAGCCATCATAATGACATCGGCGCTTGCTTTTTTGGCCGCCTCCAAAATCCCTTCATAAACCGTAGGATTATATTCATGGAGCGTTTTCACCTTGATTGCTCCACCAATTAGCTTGGAAGCCTTCTCGAGCAACATTTTTGCATGCTGTGCACATGCCTTCTTATGATTTGCATCAGAAATCTTGTATTCCGAAGCCTTGCGGGTATATATAAAAGGCGCTCGTGGATCAGATACATAAGTTAGTACAACGCTACCACCATCAGCCCCAAGTAATGTAGCTATCTGCTTCATCACCTTCGGTGTGACCATATCTTCAGCAATTGGCACTAAAACCGTCTTAAACATATACTGCTCCTTTATGAACTATTGTCTATATGAACACTTTGACACCTTCAATGAGATCCATATTGACTTAGATCAAATTGCATAGGGGAAGATTGCTCGTTTTGCGAATAAAAAAGGGCGGAGCCTATGCATCAAATCGCTCATACTAAAGTCTGAATAAATCTGTTCTTCATGCCCACCAAACTGGGTTGATCTCTCGTTCTAAGCTCCTGATCACTAGAATTACTTTGAGTTTGAAAGAGATTTCTATGAGTTGACTAGGGTAAGAAAATATTGATGCAACCGAAGGTCATCCGTTAGTTCTGGGTGAAAGGTAGTTACCAGTATTTTTCCTTGCTGTGCCGCAACGATTGCTCCATTGGCAAGAACCGCAAGTGGTTTTACATCTCCTTTGACCGCGCTAATCATCGGTGCACGAATAAAGATTGCTTGGAATTGCGTGTTTAAATCTTTTTTATCCGCCATTGATGAAATATCAATCATTTCTTGAAACGAATGTATTTGCCGCCCAAATGCATTTCGTTCGATTTCAATATCTATTAGGTGAAGCAAAGGTTGTTGTTTGTTAGTATATTTCGCTAGGAATATGCTCCCAGCACAGGTCCCCCAAATTGCATGCCTTTTCCCAAACTCTTGAAGCGGGGTAATGAATTCCGCTTCTGTCGCTAACTTGCCAATGACTGTGGATTCCCCGCCAGGGATGATGATGCCATCTAAGTTGATGAGATCGGATGGGAGTCTGACTTCAACTGCGTCTACAGACAATTTTCTCAGGGCGGCAAGATGTTCAGAAAAATCTCCCTGCAGCGCCAATACACCAATCTTCATATTGATTGTGAGTTAATTTACCAGCCGCGCCCAGCGATTTTATCGGGTTCTGGCATTTGAGAAATATTAATGCCGACCATAGGTTCACCTAAATTCATACTGATTTGGGCAAGTATTTTTGGGTCTTGATAGTATGTGACAGCCTTAACAATGGCTGCGGCTCGTTTAGCAGGATCACCACTTTTAAAGATACCTGACCCCACAAATACACCATCCATCCCCATCTGCATCATTAACGCTGCGTCTGCGGGTGTTGCGACACCGCCAGCTGCAAAGTTCACAACCGGCAGCCTCCCAAGTTTTTGGGTTTGCAGTAGCAACTCATAAGGGGCGCCTAGCTCTTTGGCGAAGGTCATGAGCTCTTCCGGCGGCATCATAGTAAGTTTGCGAATCTCTCCGAGAAGGGTACGGGCATGACGTACAGCTTCTGAAATATCGCCTGTACCTGCCTCCCCTTTAGTTCGAATCATCGATGCGCCTTCACCAATTCTTCTTAGGGCCTCCCCAAGGTTACGACAGCCGCACACAAATGGAATGGTAAAAACATCTTTATGAATGTGGTAAGTATCATCAGCTGGCGTTAGTACTTCTGATTCGTCAATGTAATCCACTCCAATCGCTTCAAGGATTTGTGCTTCGACAAAGTGGCCAATTCTGCACTTTGCCATTACAGGAATTGAAACTGCATCCATGATTTTGAGAATCAGATCTGGATCAGACATGCGTGCGACCCCTCCTTGTGCACGTATATCTGCAGGAACTCGCTCTAGTGCCATGACGGCGCAAGCCCCAGCCTCCTCCGCTATCTTGGCCTGCTCTGCAGAGACCACGTCCATAATGACGCCGCCTTTGAACATTTTGGCAAATCCCTTTTTTATTGAAGTCATTTGCTGTTGTGAACCCATTCTATTTATTTCGACCCACTAAGAGAGAGTGCAATGACCCGCTTCAGTGGCCTTAAATTCTCACCCGCATGTATTAGCAACTTACGCAATAGCTTGGCTGGGTGAGATTCTTTAGTGTAAATATCCGTAATCAGGCGAGTGATTAAAAATAATGGTCGCGTTTGGGCTCGATGCCTTCTTTGGTAGCGTAAAAGTAATTTGGTATCACCAATATCAAGCCCTGCTTGTTTTGCATGAATGATTTCGCGCGAGAGTGTATTTACCCCTAACAATCCAAAATTAAAGCCATGAGCAGTTACGGGGTGCATTCCAACTGCGGCATCACCGATGGTTGCAAATCGACTGGCAACTAAATTTTTTGGGTAAACCGAGACCAGCGGGTATGAATGCCTAGTACTGATTAAGCGCATGATTCCTAGGCGGCTCATGAATCGCTTAGTCACCTCTTGAGAGAATTCTTCTGCGGATTTCTCCATCAATAGCTTGATTTCATGAGAGCCTACCGTAATAACGACTGAGCTTCGGTATTCCCCGGTGACTGGATCTGGATTCATGGGCAATAGTGCTAATGTCTGTCCATAATCAAACCATTCCCAAGCGATATGCTCATGAGGCTTTTCATGACTCATACAACATACCAGCATGTTTTTTCCAAAATCATGCATCTCTGCCGCTATTCCCATCATCCGCCTGGTATCGGAAAAGCGACTATCAGCGGCAATAATCAATTGGGCCTTAAGCTCGATACCGCCCTCTAAATTAACAACTGCTATTTCATTATTCGCACTTACATTGGTGACTTTTTGATCAGTCAATATAGTAATGTCATGATGTTCATTGTTTGCTTGCTGGACCGACTTAAACGCTGCCTCGCGGATGAGGTGGTTTGAAATAAGCCAACCTAGCTCTTGATGTCTACCCAATTGATGGGGGATGTTCATTGAAAAATTCGAATGGCCATTGAGAATTTTGGCATCGCGCAATTGTGATATTGCGTGGGGCTCTATATTGGACCATAAGCCCAAATCTTTCATCAATCTGGCTGATTCTTGAGTAAGCGCTATTTCCCTACCGTCGAAAGAGGGTTCTGAAATTTCCTGTAATGATTGTTTCTCGATGAGCGTAATACCAAGGCCTTGACCGCTCAGCGCTCTGGCCAAGCAAAGACCGGAAGGGCCTGCCCCAACAATAATTACATCAGCATTCATAAAAATATTTTGTCTCTGAATCGGTATGCCAGTATTGATATAGAACAAGTAATCTAGTGATTTCGACTTGAGCTTTTGTCAGGCTTGGGAATAAATAGGTACAAAATACAATGGAGTCCTGATATCTGACTCCTATTGGCAGATGGTAGCTATTACACCGATGGGTTGCCTTGCTGAATGCGGAGCTTTTTTATCCCCTGAAATCTGAGCTAGATCAACTGGCTGGGCGAGATTTGATTTAACCTAGAACAATGCACTTCATTCATGCCCTGCTATTGACGACTCTAGTGGCGACACCTTTGGTAGGCATGGCGAATACTTGTGACACAGGACGCCTTCAATCCCCCATCAACATCACCGCAAGCCAAAAACAAAAACTTCCCAGCCTGGTATTTGACTATAAAAATACACCGCTAGTTCTTGCTAATGACGGGCATACCTTGCGCATCAGGATTAATAACCACAGTCAATTAAAAGTCGGCAAGCAAATCTACGCCCTTTCCCAGGTACATTTCCATACTCCAGCAGGCGACCAAATTGCTGGTGAAGTCTTTCCAATGGGTGCTCACTTTCTCCACAAAAGCACCAATGGACAACTACTAGCTTTGGTCGTGCTGTTTCGCCTGGGTGAGCCTAATAAAACCATTAATACCCTTTTAGCCAATATTCCAAAACAAGTTGGTCCTAATCAAGCGATTGAAAATACGTCCATTGACATCCATGGATTGCTGCCTACTGATAAAGCTTACTACCGCTATATGGGTTCCCTGACAGCTAGCCCTTGCACTGAAGGGGTGGAGTGGATCATCTTAAAAGAACCCATCACTGTATCTGCAGAACAATTAACCGCTTATAAAAAAGTTTTCCCTAATAACGCTCGAGCACCCCAACCCATTAATCAGCGGCCGATTCTAGAAAGTATCTAAGGAGATATCGAGAACCCGTTATCCAATTGCGATAGATCAAATTCACGCACCGTAAAGTCCTTAATAATCAGATCAGCACCTCGTGTTCCGACTAAGGACTTTCATGCACATCAAGCTTGCGCAACTCCCCAAAACTATAGCTCTATTTTGGCTTACAGCCCTAATCTGTATTGGGCTTACACCAATACAAGGGAGGGCAGAAACCAAAGCTACCAAGACCAGTAATCCAACAGGCATTGAAGTCAAAGTGACTCCCGAGATGCTTGGCGCAGGTGTGGTGTCTAGCGGCGCTGTTTTACCTCCCATTCCAGCAGTAACGGGCAATCGTCAGAAACCAGTTGCTTCTTGGGGCAAGCCTTTACCCTACCCTATCGTGATTGCCGATCGACGCAATAATCGTTTGATTGAAATTGCTCCGAATAAGAAAATCATTTGGGAATTTCCATCTCCTAGTATTAAAGTCTATCGTGGCAACGAAGACGTGAACTTCTCTCCTGATGGCAAGCAATTGGCTGTTAGCGAAGAAGATAATTTTGATGTTCATATTGTTGATTACGAGAAAAAAATACTGACTTGGACTTATGGCATCCCGGATAGGCGCGGCAGTGGCCCAGGCTTACTCAACTACCCTGATGACGCTCACCTATTGGCTGATGGAAAATTTATTACCGCAGACATTCGCAATTGCAGAGTACTGATTGTCGATCCGCAAGATAACTCCATTGTTTCTCAATGGGGAACACCCGGTAAATGCAAACATAATCCGCCCTACGAATTAGCCCATCCAAATGGAGCAACCCCAATGGAAAATGGGGATATTCTAGTGACGGAAATTACTGATTCATGGATTTCTCGGATCACCAGAGAGGGCAAAGTGGTATGGAGCGTGAAGGCTCCAAATATTCGCTACCCCTCCGATGCTTTCCCGACTGTTGATGGTAAGCAAGTGATCGTTGCTGACTTCTGGAAACCTGGCAGAGTAGTGATTTTCGATCCCCTCACCAGAAAGATTACTTGGGAATATTTTGCCAAGGATGGCGAAGGTGCTTTAGATCACTCTTCAATTGCTAGAGAGTTACCAGATACGGGTGATATTCTGATCGTAGATGATCTTAATGACAGAGTGATCGTAGTGGATCGCAAAACAAAAGAGATTATTTGGCAATATGGGGAAAAGGGCAAAAAAGGTTTTACCCCTGGACTACTCAATTATCCCGATGGGGTGGATTTAGATGTATTTAGGGACTGGAAAACAGCTATTCAGAAATGATGCGTCATTTGCGACTCCAAAAGTACTAAGCCCCGATCTCCGGGGCTTTTTATTACTGGTGATGCGTTTTAACAGTTAAATGAATGGGCCCTTTAGAGCTTGTGATGAGTCTTATCGCAAAGTGGTGCATTCTCAGACTGTTTGCAGCCACAAAAATAGACTATTTCTGTTTTAGTCGCTACATACTCTACCGGAGTGCAGTCAGTGGATTGATGCATGCCATCACATAAAGGCTGCTTTTTACTGATACCGCATGAGCACCAGTAATAGGTTTTACCCGCCTCGACCTGGAGGGCATAAGGTTCATTTTTTGCGGTTTTTTCTTGCATCTGAAGTCCCTCATTCAATAGTAGAAATAAAAGTATTTGGTTTTTGTGCTCAAGCTAAGGTATTACCTGCTTGATCCAAAAATTCTGACAGGCTAATAGCCTCACCGATCTCTTTAGGCAAAGCATCCCTTACTGAAAAGACACCCAATACCTTCCCGTTAGAAGAGGTAATGGGTAAATGCCTAAAGCCCCGTTCAATCATGATCAGAACCGCATTAGAAACCGTCATCTCTGGTGTGATGCAGTGAGGCTTAGGCGTCATCACTTCGGTTACTCTCGTCAGCTCTGGATTGAGCGGTTTAGATACCACTCTAGTCATAAGATCTCGCTCGGTTAATATCCCCAAGAGTTCGCCATTGGGCTCCATGATCAACACAGAACCTGTATTTGCTTTAGTCATGATGCGCGCCGCCTCTAATACTGTTGATTTAGGTGAGAGACATACCAAACTTCGATGCGTAATGGATTGAGAGACGGTGCGATCTGACATATCAAGCTCCTAGTAGCGTTAGTTAGCGCAATCCTGCGTTTATTTTTTCCAAAGCAGCCTCACCTGGGCATAACTGCGACTCTCTTAATGAATTTAAAGGCTGAGGGCAAGTATTCAATGCTTCATGTAGATCGGTAGCTAAAGGATCTAAGTACAACAAACCAGTGACCACCTCACCCCGCTCTTGATGTTCATTGATATAACTTAATGCGGCATACCGATTGGTTGGATCGTAATCCTCATGCAGTTTACGTAAGCGTAAATAAGAACCATCGTGCTGCTGGACTTCAACTAGCTCACCGGGAGCATATTGCGTTGTAATCTCCTCATGCATAGGCATAAAGTCAATACGACTTACTGCTTCGTTATGTTGTCTTACATAGTCATAGCTTTTTGTACTACCCCCATGGTTATTAAATGTGACGCAAGGACTAATCACATCAATAAAGGCTGCTCCTCCATGGCCAATTGCACCTTTGATTAAAGGAACGAGTTGGTCCTTATCTCCAGAGAAACTTCGAGCAACATAGGTGGCACCAAGCTGCAGGGCTAGACCAACCAGGTCGACGGGGCTATCGTTATTCACAACACCCTTCTTACTCTTTGACCCACGATCCGCTGTGGCAGAAAACTGTCCTTTTGTTAGGCCATAGACCCCATTGTTTTCGACGATATAGGCCATACGCACATTGCGTCGCATCGCATTAGCAAACTGCCCCAATCCAATCGAAGCGGAGTCACCGTCACCCGATACACCCAAATACAAGAGGTCACGATTCGCTAAGTTAGCTCCAGTCAAAACAGATGGCATACGGCCATGAACTGTATTAAATCCATGAGAAGCCCCCAAGAAATAATCAGGCGTCTTAGAGCTACACCCAATACCGGAAAGCTTTGCTACTCGATGGGGCACTACATCCATCTCCCAGCAAGCCTGAACAATCGCCGCCGATATTGAGTCATGACCGCACCCTGCACATAAGGTAGAAATTCGTCCCTCATAGTCACGACGGGTATAGCCGACCTTGTTTTTTTGTAAGGTCGGATGATGCAGAGTTGGTTTATTAATATAGGTCATGCTAACTCCTTACTACCAGAAGCTGCTGTTGAAGTTTTAGCAATGCCTAGATTCTCTTCAATCGCCTTGACGATAAATCGGGCTGTAATGGGTGTGCCATCGTAATGGAGCACTTTGACGAGATTGCTCTTCATTATCTCTAGCTCATTCATTAGTAAAGTGTGCATTTGTGCATCCCGATTTTGCTCAACGACAAATACCTTGTCATGTGAGTCAATAAACTCCTTAACAGACTTTGGAAATGGGAAAGCGCGCAGTCGCAGGGCATCTAACCCATTCCCCTCTTCATCCAAAATATCTAAAGCCTCTTCCATTGCAGGGCTTGTCGAACCAAAGTAGATCACGCCATATTTACTCGGCTTCTTGGCTAATCGGACAAGGGGCTGCGGGACCAAGGTGGCAGCTGTTTCAAATTTACGCAACAACCTTTCCATGTTGTAGATGTAATCTACGCCCTTTTCAGAATATCTCGCATAGGGATCACGGGTCGTTCCACGAGTAAAGAAGCTGCCCTTGGTAGGATGCGTACCCGGAATGGTTCTCCATGGAATGCCATCGCCATCGACATCTTTATAGCGACCAAAATCTTTACCGGACTCTAACTCCTCAGCCGTCATCACCTTACCGCGATCATAGGTGCGCCCCTCATCCCATACAAAGGGATCACAAAGCCGTTGGTTCATGCCAATATCCAAATCGGTCATTAAGAAAATCGGTGTTTGCAAGCGCTCAGCTAGATCAAGCGAGATTGCGGCCTGCTCAAAACACTCTTGGGGGTCTTGCGGGAATAACATGACATGCTTGGTATCTCCATGCGAAGCGTATGCACAAGCAATCAAATCCGATTGTTGAGTACGGGTAGGCATTCCTGTAGAAGGGCCACCGCGCTGTACATTCACAATCGTCACTGGAATCTCAGCAAAATACGCCAAGCCGATAAACTCTGTCATCAGAGAAATACCGGGCCCCGAAGTAGCGGTGAATGCTCTAGCACCATTCCACGCAGCCCCAATCACCATACCAATTGAAGCTAACTCATCTTCCGCCTGAACAATAGCAAAGCGATTTGATCCCGTTTCTGGGTCTAATCTAAATTTTCTGCAGTACTTATCAAAAGCCTCAGGAACTGAAGAGGAAGGCGTAATGGGATACCACGCAGCAAAGGTAGCACCACCATAGACACAACCTAAACCAATTGCACTATTACCATCAGTGAAAATACGATTACCCACTTGATCAGAGCGCTTTACACGAATACCTAATGGGGCTTTGAGATTCTTCTTGGCATACTCATGGCCCAAATTAAAGGCTTTCATATTGGAGTCAAGCAACGCCTCCTTGCCTTTGTACTGCTCAGAGAATAATTTCTCAAATACAGCCGCATCTACATCAAGCAACACTGACAATGCACCTACATAAATAATGTTCTTAAATAACTGACGTTGCCGTGCCTCACTATAAGCAGCGTTACTGATCTCAGTTAAAGGCACACCAATAATCTGAATATCTTTCCTAAATTTATCCTCAGGAATAGGTCTTGTAGAGTCATAAAAGAGGTAGCCTCCAGGCTCAATCTCGGCAATATCAGCATCCCACGTCTGTGGATTCATAGCTACCATCATGTCTACACCACCACGGCGTCCTAAATAGCCCTTCTCACTGACCCTGGCCTCATACCAGGTAGGCATACCTTGGATATTGCTGGGGAAAATATTCCGCGGGCTAACGGGAACACCCATTCGCAGAATCGCTTTGGCAAATAACTCATTGGCCGAAGCGGATCCTGAGCCATTCACATTAGCAAATTTAATAACAAAATCATTAATGGCTTCTATTTGCTTCATGCTGACTCCCTTGCATGGAGACCGATTTGCTTATCGCGACATTCAAGCCCAGCTTGTGCGGTGTTGAGTAAAAATTTCTGCATATCCCATGCTCCTGTTGGGCAACGTTCCGCGCACAAACCACAATGCAAACAGACATCCTCATCTTTCACCATCAACTTCCCAGATTTCAAATTCTGAGAAATATATAAATCTTGTTCATGATTGCGTGCTGGAGCCTTTAAACGCGTGCGTAGATCTTCTTCGGTGCCACCAATAGTGAAAGTAATGCAATCCATTGGGCAGATATCCACACACGCATCACATTCAATACAAGTCTCGCGAGTGAAGACAGTTTGCACATCGCAATTTAGGCAGCGACTTGCTTCTTTATAGGCTGTGGCTGCATCAAAGCCAAGCTCCACCTCAATGCGAATACTAGAGAGGGCCAAATCAGCAGCAGCCCAAGGCACCGCATAGCGCTCATCCTCCGAGACATCGTTGTGATAGCTCCATTCATGAATTCCCATCTTCTGGGACATCAGGCTCACTGTTGGTGGCGGTCTAACAGCCACATCCTCATGATTCAGGAAGCGATCAATCGAGATTGCTGCTGCATGGCCCTGCGCTACAGCAGTAATAATATTTTTTGGTCCAAATGCGGCGTCACCCCCAAAAAAGACTTTGGTATTACTTGATTGGAAGGTTTCTTTATCTAACTCTGGTAATCCATGGCGGTTAAATTGAATTCCACAGTCTTTCTCAATCCAGGGGAAGGCATTTTCTTGTCCGACTGCCAGCAATACAGAATCACATTCAATATAGACGTCGGGCTGACCGGATGGAACCAGGCTGCGAGCACCCTTTTCATCAAAAACCGCTTTCACGATTTCAAAAACCATACCCACCAATTTTCCATTTTTGCATTCGAAGCTTTTGGGAACGTGATAATTCAGAATAGGAATACCTTCATGCAAAGCATCTTCTTTTTCCCAGGGCGACGCTTTCATTTCATCGAAACCACTCCGCACGATGACCTTGACATCCGTGCTCCCCAAACGCCTAGCGGAACGACAGCAATCCATTGCCGTATTACCGCCACCCAAAACAATGATCTTTCCCTCTACCTGTGTGATATGCCCAAATGAGACTGACGCCAACCAATCAATTCCGATATGAATATCTTTTGCAGCCTCTTTCCTTCCGGGAATATCTAAATTCCTGCCTCGAGGCGCACCCGAACCAATAAAGATGGCATCGTATCCCTCTTTAATGAGGGATTTAAGAGATTCAATACGTTGTCCGCTTTTGAAATTCGCACCCATATTGAGAATGTAATCAGTCTCCTCATCTATTACTGACTCTGGCAAACGAAAGCGTGGAATTTGTGACCGAATGAAGCCGCCGGCTTTAGCTTCACCATCGAAAATCGTCAGGTCGTATCCCAAAGGCATCAGATCCCGAGCAACAGTGAGAGAAGAAGGACCAGCACCAACGCATACCACTCTCTTGCCATTTTTTGCTGCAATACTCGGCATACGACCCTGAACATCACCTTTGTTATCTGCGGCTACTCGCTTTAAACGACAAATCGCAACTGGCTCTGGATCGGCACCGTTATTTTCTTCAACACGTCCACGGCGACAGGCTGGCTCACAAGGTCGATCGCATGTTCTTCCAAGGACACCAGGAAAAACATTGGAGACCCAATTGATCATGTAGGCATCTGCATAGCGCCCCTGTGCAATCAAGCGAATATATTCCGGTACAGGAGTATGTGCGGGACAGGCCCATTGGCAATCGACAACTTTATGAAAATAAGAGTGATTCAAGCAGTGGATCTCCTGCATCTAAAGAGCATTTCAAGTAACGATAAATTCCATGAAATTATTCTACGCACCTAAATGGATCCAATCCTCAGGTATACCCTCCTACTTTCAAGAATTACTAAGAATAATCATTGTTCAATTGATCTATATCAAAACTGTGCAGATGCAGCATTTCGTTTATAGGGAACAACCCATTCTGATCCGGGCTTTTGGTCCAATAAGCTATTGCTATACAGGTCTAGACTCATGGTGATTGGGAATCAACCAAAAATCTGAGGTAGTCCTTTAAGTAGATCTCTGATGAGATTTATTTCGTCGATCGCGAGTTAGTAAAAGCAGTTTCGAGGAAGTCAATTTTGTTCGCCCCGCAATAATAAAAAGGGACTACAGAAATGTAATCCCTTTTGTTTTAGGGTGGCGCACTCCTAAACCTAATACCTCAGGCTTAGTCCTTCATATAGTCGTGCACTACCTCCCCCATACCTAAAGTGAGATCAGCGACAAAATGCACGGCAGAAAGAACCTCTAAGACAGGTAACTTAGCCACATCAGCAATCACATGATTAAAAAGTTGCAAGTCAGCCGGTGAAGACCACGCTTCTTTAACCGTGATTTCTTTAAGGTGATACCGTACTAGCTCACAAATTCGCAGACTACCGTCCACGTGAGGAATGATCTTAATGAGGTAATTTGGTTTTTTTAAGGAAGCAATAATTCCTGAGGGATCAAGTGCACGGTGTTTAAATCCCATAGTCATAGTAGCGCATAGCACGCTACCGTAATGTAATTTACCAACAATAACATCGCCCTCATGCTCGACTTTAGGATTAGCAAATTTTTTAGGGAAGCCCCATATTTCACGGCCACCTGCAATAGGAGATTCATCATCTAAATACATTGAGTGGATATAGACACCTTCCTCACCATTAAAGCTCACTGGGATTACTTGGCCTGATTCAGTGTAGTCACCAAAACCAATGGAGTTAGGCATCTTAATAAATTCATACTTGACTATTGGCTCAAGGGGCAGCAAAGGCTCTGGGAGAACGGCAGCAAGAGCTGCAGGATCAGTCCGATAAGTCACGATCATGTACTCACGGTCTATAAATCGATAAGGTCCCGGAGGATAAGCTGGATTTGTCAGCGGCATTGCATAAGCAGTTTTTTTAATTGAAGCAATATCCATAAATAAGCTCTCTATAAATAAATGTATTTGATTTAAAAGTAGTCACCTTCTCCCTGTAGGTTATAGCAAAGTTTGATTGACGGCAGAAATAAGTATTCACTATATTGACGATTAATGGTCTAAAAATAGATGACCAAAATGGCTATATTGGGTATCTCTCTGCCAATGAGATTCTGCCGGCATTAAAGCAGCTATTGAATCCGTTAGATCCGAACTCTAAGGAGTTTTGGTGCAGTCACTCTCGTCCGCACCCCAGAAGCTCCAAAACCCACCTTTAGATAGCTTTATCTTTAGTTCAGTTTTATATAAAACTATCGCAAAAAGGCGGAATATCCTCAAGTTTCTAAGGCTATACTGAGCCTGCTTTTTATAAAAATATAGCGCAACTTAATCTATATGTTGCTTGAGACTACCTACTTCTAATAAGGTTGAAGATGAAAAAATATTTACTAAGCATTCTCTTATCTACCCTCCCCCTTGCTTCTTTCGCTGCTTGCCAAGGAGCTCAGCAACCATTAGTTATTGCTGGTGAAAATATTTGTGGAACTATCACCTCTACTTCGCCAAAGGGTGAAATTTCGATAAGCATGCCTGCAGGACCAGGTTCGGAGTTATATCTGCTCCACCAAAACAAATTAAATAAACTATCTCCAGGGATATTTAAGAACTATGTAGATAGCCTTAAAAAAGATGAAATTCCTTCAGGAGTCTCTCACGCAATTCGATCGATAAAATTCTCCCCAAGTAGTCTTCCACAGTACGCTAATAAAACATTTAGCTGCGCAACTCCGCGCATCATTGAGACACCTAAAGGGGATATTTCTAAGGCAGTCCTATCAATACCAAATTGTGTAGTTGCTGCACAGTAAATCTTAACTGACCCACTCCCAGCCCTAAGCCTCGCTCTGCGGGGCTTTTTCTTTGTGGAAACTTATTGCGCCGCTCTACCGCCTGGCCTATAACGATCCATCACTTGATCAAGGCTGTCATTAGTAATGCTTGGGTTTGCTTTTTGTAGGCAGCTTAATAAAACAGATTTATTGGCATGCTTTTGATTGCCTTGAGGCATTGCTCCACTAGGGGCTGGATTAACATTACTAAAACAGGCTCTAAATTGGTCTGGAGTTACACCAAGGTCTCGACTAATTTTTTCTACTGGGCGATGGGGGTCATCTCTCAAGACTCCAGTGGACGTAAGTGGGGATTGAGCCAAAGCTGATCCTGCTGCAATACTGACTACCAATAAAATCCAAGATATTTTCATTATGCTATTAACCCAATGATGTATATATCTGCATAACAATCTACATCAAAAGATTTTCTATTTGAGGGAATAGTTTAATATAAGACCATCACGTAAGCGGCATTGACATAAGATATTGAGTTTAACAACACAGTTCACTTCAGTCGATTCATGAAAAACAAAAAGATTCTTTTGGCCCAAATCCTGCTTCTGCTATCTATAGGAGGATGTGCATCGGGTGACCCCATCTATGTAGTGCCAGCAGGCCCAGGTTTTCCTCCGCCACACGATCCTTTCTTCCGACCGCCCGGCGGACCAGGATTTGCACCCGCACCACCAGGCCCTGGATTTGCACCTCCTCCTCCAGGTGCCTAAATTTGACTATCCCGGCTCACCGGCACATTAGGGCTTAATTTTAATAAACGCCTTAAGAGGATTCTCATTGTTCTCCATGACCCAGCTCGGTTTACGAAGCGAATAAAGCACGATAGGGGTAGCAATAAAAATAATGCTTCCGACAATCAGAATAGCAACATAGGTGGCTGGGTTTCCAACTGGGATTTGAGAAGGCGGAATGAGGGAAACATAGAAACCAAAAAGTGAACTAAATATTCCAACCCCATTACAAATCCAGAGCCCTACTTTTCCACCCGGAATTTGAAAGGGTCGTTCGATATTGGGCAATGCATAACGCAAATAAATACATGCGCTGAACATCATGATGTACATAATTAAATACAGCAAACTAGCCAATTGAGTCAGCATTTGGAATACTGCTTGAACACTAGGAAGTATCTTAAAAGTAATCACCAGAATAGTCACAATCAGGCCCATCAACAATAAGATGTTACGAGGGGCATTATGACTATTTACTTTATGAAATATGGGCGGTAAAAAGCCCGCTCTGCCTATACTCAACATTGCTACCGATGGTCCCGCTAACCAAACGATCAATTGTCCAGCGATACCCACTACTAACAGGGCTGCGATTACTGGGCTTGCCCAAGGCAGGCCATAAAAACGTAACAAGCTATCAAAAGCCATTAATAAGCTTTCTGTCAAATTAATTTGTGCAGCGGGTATCACAAAGCTAATAGGTAGAGTAGTCAATACAAATATACAAACAATAAAAAAGGTTGAGAACAGGATGGCTAAGGAATACGTTTTTTGAGGGTTTTTTGTATTCTCAATATGAACGAAGCTCATCTCCATCCCTGCATAATCCAGAAAAATAGCTGCGGCCAGTACTAAACCACTGAAGCCAGACATTTTTGGAATAAATTCACTCCATCCAACGCTAATCTGAATGGGATTTCCCTGAAAAAAATAAAGAAAGCCTAAAAAACTCAGAATTCCAGCAGGAATAATGGTGCCGATCAGTCCAAAAGTAATTGTTGTCCAAGTTGTCGATTTAAAGCCCCGCAGAGCTGCAAATATAGCTAGCCACAAAATCATGAGAATAACTATGGGAGCATAGTTTGAATTTGCTGCAATTTTGGAATCAGCAGCAAGATTAGGGTTGATAAAAACCAATGCTATCCACGCGAATGCCAGTGTGGTTGGAAAGAATATGGGGGCATTGACCCATTGCAAAAAAATAGCCACAAATCCCCACCTAGGTCCAAAGGCCTGCCCAACCCAGCGAAAAACGCCACCAGCATTAGGGTACGTTGTACCAAGCTCAGCCGCAACGAAACAAATTGGAATCAAAAAGAAGAGTGCAGCAAATAGGTAATAGAAAATAGACGATAAACCATACTCCGCTTGTGATGCGAGTCCCGTGAGGTCAAATATCACAATCACATTAATGATTGCTAATGACAGAATCCCAATTTTGAATTTATGCGGATCGCTAGATTTAAGCATCAATTGTGAATATCAAATAACTTGGGTTTAGTAGTCTGAGCATTCTGAATAATTTGGGCGGTGGGCACACTCTCGTATTGCATGACAGTCATCATGCCATTAGCCTGGTGATATAAGATATGCCAATATTTTCAGCAAATACAATGCCGATAAATCCACCGGTTGCAAAGGTATCGCCATCACCTATCAATTGAACCGCTTCACGAGCCGTCATGACCTTTCCAGGCTTACCTTCGTGTAAGTGGCTAGTGGATGGGCGATGTTGCATAAGTCTCTCCGTTTTGGGAACTGCTTGAGTTAAAAACTTCTTGTAAGATTAGCCCATTATTCACGAAATTGAACGCTAGGTTTAAACGAGCTCCATCTCGCGAGATCTACCAACCCCTATTAGGCATTCCATGACCAAATCGATTGAAATCCGCAAAATTGTCCCACCCGCGTTTGAGCAGGTGAATTTGGGTGAAAAAATTCTATGCTATCGCCCCATGAAACATGGCATGCCCAATTTAAGTATTGAGCAACAAAACGGTAAAGTCATTGCCCATAATTATGGTCATGGTGGCGGTGGCTGGACGCTTGGGCCAGGATCAACAAAGTACGTCAATTCATTATTGATTGATTCACCACTGGGTCAAGAGTTATTTGATAAATCCACTCCTATCGCCATTATTGGCGCTGGCTTAGTTGGGCTATTTACTGCTTACGATTTAGTCAAGCGGGGCTATAGCAATATCACTATCTATGCCGAAAAGATAGACTCCTTGGCCTCTCATTACGCCGGTGGCTTGTTAGCGCCTGTCTCAATGGATAACGACCATGCTATGCAACCTATCATTGACCAAATTGGTATTGATGCCTATCGCTTTTATGATGATGTCGCTAGAAACAAAAATAATGACTTCAAGCAAGGTGCTCGCTTAGTTCCGAGCTATTTCAATAGCCGGGAAGATTCTGGACTGGAGGCCTATGTAGGCAAGGTTATGAACCCCGCCAAAGAAGTGATTTTGGATTTTGGCAATGGCACGACCCGGAAGATGGTGGTGTATGACGATGGTATCTTTATGAATACGGCCTTACTCATGGCCGAGTTACATGACTTCATTAATACACATCACATCAAAATTGTCCTGGGGAAAATTACCTCATTTGAGCAGCTAGAGCAAAAGTTTATTTTTAACTGTAGCGGTCTTGGTGCGGTTGAATTAGCAAAGGACACCACCCTAGTTCCGGTTCAGGGACATTTGATTATGTTAAAAAATCAAGTTCCCGAAAACATGAACTACATGATTTTGGTTTACTTCGGTGAAGGCAAAACCGAAGCGAATCAAAAAGTAAAACGGTCTTTTTATATTTTCCCCAAGCACTTACCCGATTCTGCGCCACAGGATATTGGGGTAATTGGGGGCACCTTTATTGAAGGTGGTAGCCCAGAAAAGCCTAACCTGAATGAATATGATTCGATGATTGATGAAGCAAATGCTTTTTTTGGTCTTAAATAAGCAGGTAAAAAAGTTTAATCCGCCCCAATTATCTTACTCAATCTGTCCAGGTGGGGTATTTTTGCATCACCGAATGGAATAGCTCCGATTCAATCTGTTGATCTAACCATTTTTGAATTGATGGGAATGGCAGTTCATCAAACTGTTCTGGGTTGACCATTGCAAACTGCCTGATAAATGGAAAAATAGCGACGTCCACCCAAGTCATGTTATTACCCAATAAATACAGATTGGTCTGCAAAGCAGCTTCCATTGGTAATAGCATCAGCTCATTTACAGCTCTAAGAACCTCTTCTGACTTGAGGTCTGGGTACCTTTTTGGATATTTGTATTGATCTAACAAGATCTTGAATGGGCCGTCATTTTTTTCAATCCAAGCCTGCGCAATCGAGTCATCAACCAAACCCCAACCATCTGGATCAGACTTCGCTAATGCCCAACGCATAATATCCAGACTTTGTTCCAAGATGATGCCGTCGACGCACAACACTGGCACAGTGCCTTTGGGGGAGACTAACAACATCGATTGCGGCTTATTTCTGAGGTCAATCTCCCGGTGCTCAAGCTCAATACCTGCGTATTTCAGTGCCATACGAGCCCTCATGGCATAAGGGCATCTCCGGTATGAATACAAAATGGGCTTCGTCATCTAGATTCTCTTAAGTACTTTATCTTCAAAGCATTTTTGTCTATATATCAATTGTATGTTGCATAGGCTAATGCAATAAAAAAACCACCCGAAGGTGGTTTTAAAGATCATGCAAGTGTTAATACCTAGCTTACTTACCGATCAAATCAATAAATTGCACATGGTCATTGATGTTCAGGAAGAATGTCGATGGATCATATGAGATATTGCCAGTCTTAGTGAATAGGAACATGTAAGCCTTAACGCCGACAAAATTGCCAGCGCTATTCTTAGCATTGACATCGCAGACTACCATCCAACCAAAGTTAGCTGGCTTGTCGGCATTCTGTCTAGCCCATGCTTTTCTTGGAGGTGCACACTCTTTTTGTGCAGTTTCTGGTTTATAAATATTGGCTTTTAAATACGCGTTCACTTCTTTATCGATTTCAGCTTGCTTTGGCTGAGGTGGAAATTGCGCTTGCTGAACCTCTTGCTGAGTCACTGGGGTTGTACAGGCTCCTAGAGCAAGTACTGCAAAAATGCTTAGTAGTTTATTTTTCATATCTTCTTTCCTATATAGTACTGGTCCAATTATATGAAATTTAGCTAAAATGGCCACCAAAAAGCGATTTGGCAGCCTATGGCATTATTGAGGCATGCCTAGCCCACTATACGAAGCATTGATTACCAAAAACCCTGATCTTCAGGAGCGCTTTGCTTTGGGGAAATCGATTCGTAAACAAGTCGTACGGTCTTCACTTGCTGAATTTAACGTTACTGCTAAACGTCAAACCCCGATTGAAATCCTGCATGAGCAAGCAAAAACTCGTATTCAAGAGTATGTCCCCATCCGTCACGCTCGAATGGCAGTAGATCCATTTGCCTTTTTTCGAGGTGGCGCCGCAATCATGGCGCATGACTTGGCCAAATTGCCAAGTCCGTCGATTACCGTCCAATTATGTGGCGATATGCATGTTAGTAACTTTGGTTTCTTTTCGACAACCGAGCATCAATTGGTTTTTGGGATTAACGATTTTGACGAAACTCTGCCCGGTAATTTCGACTGGGATTTAAAACGTCTTACCGCTAGTGCAATGGTAGCCTCCCAACAATTGGGACAAGATCAGGCTTATGGCGAGATGATCGTTCGAAATATCATGAGTGCTTACCGCAGAAATCTTCAACAATATGCTGAGCTTCCTTTTATTGATCTGAAGCGCTCTTATATTGATGAAAATATCCTAACTACAGCTGCAAAAACGCGCGCAGCTGTCTTAAGTCAAAAGCTATTACAAAAATTAATTAGCAAGGCTCGAAAGAATAATAGTCATGGTCTGATTGGTAAATTAACGGATATCACTCCTGAAGGATATCGGCTTATTGATAATCCCCCTCTCATGGAGCATCCTAAATTTTCACCGAAAGGACATAAGACTTCTGTGTTAAATGATGTAGGTCTAAACTCTTACGTCAAATCTTTAGCACCTGATCGTAGGCATTTGTTGCTGCACTATAAATTAATTGACAGTGCACGAAAAGTCGTTGGGGTAGGTAGCGTAGGAACCTCTTGTTGGGTCTTATATTTTGAGGGACTTGATGTGAATGACCCCCTTTTTTTGCAGGCTAAGCAAGCGCAAAAATCTGTTCTAGAACCTTTTTTCTCAAAGAACCACTTCCGCTCTGAAGGTGAACGAGTGGTCCACGGCCAATGCTTAATTCAGGGTGCGCCTGATCTCTTCCTCGGTTACGGCAATTCCGGTGAACAAGATTTTTATGTTCGACAACTACGTGACATGAAGGGTGGAATCACAATAGGTAAAGATGGCATTAATACTGAACAATTTCCTGACTTTGCAAAACTGTTTGGCTGGGCCCTAGCTAATGCCCATGCGCGTTCAGGAGATCCCGCTATTCTTGCGGGCTATTGTGGAAAAAGTGAAATATTAGATGATGCATTTGTAAAGTTTTCCATTGCTTATAGCAAACAGAATTTGGTCGACTATGATGCTTTCTTAAAGTCCATCAAATCAGGCAAGACTAGCTGTGCAACAGGAAATCTCTAATTATCGATATTAGAGATTTAACTCTAATAATTACTAATTAGTTTTGAGAATTACAGCTTTTTAGCAGTGTTTGGCACACCCAAACATATGCTATTAGCTATATTTGGTCTAAGCCATCAAATTTAGGTTGGATAGGGCTCGAAGGATGCGTATACATCTAACCCGCTCGAAAGAAAACCAGTCATATTGAATATTCTCAGAAGAATTTTCTATCTTTACAACTTTTAGTTTGTATAAAAAGTCTATATGAAGATGCGTCGCTTCTTTGTTTTTTGGATTCTCAGGAATCTCATGAATATCAATATCAATTGGATCAAGGTGGGTAGAATCCAATGCACATAGATAACCTGTCTCCTCATAAACCTCCCTAATGGCTGCATTAGCCGGGGATTCACCCTCATCAATATGACCACCCGGTTGAATCCAGCGCCTGAGATGAGGATGCCAAATTAACAGCACTTTGCTATTACTTATCACTAATCCACTTGCGGTAATATGCCCCAACATATTTGATCTTTGATAGCGATTATCCGACTCAATGATTCGAAATACTCTATCGCCAAAATTTAAGGCAAGGCTATCAATTTCAGCATTTACAAAACTACTTAAATTAAGGTTTTTCATAATTTAGGCTCACTACAACAAGCAAAGTAATAAAAAATGCGAATGAAATAAAAGTAAAATCTCTTCCACTTAATTTTTCC
>Ga0194052_1000465_pt1 | contig 26311 bp, 22 predicted proteins | sample SepL226m_MetaG_FD_160117 | JGI IMG/M metagenome (GOLD analysis project Ga0194052, IMG submission 160117) | Anoxic zone freshwater microbial communities from boreal shield lake in IISD Experimental Lakes Area, Ontario, Canada - Sep2016-L227-6m | ecosystem: Environmental > Aquatic > Freshwater >...
GGTAATCACATATTCGCGATTGTGGATATCACCACCAATCTCGCAAGCTCTTTTCAGGGCGCAGTCTGTTTCACATATTTTGTTTTTGAACACATCCTTGCAATACATTCCTACAGCGTCGATGGCCGGAAAACCTGTGATTTTTTCTGCCGCCGGGTTGAAATAGGTGATCCGCAATTCCTTGTCGGTCGTAAAGAGACCATCCGGAATGCGGTTCAATATTTCGACAAAGCTTTCCTCTTTCTGGTAAATCTTCTCCAGTGCTTTGTAAATGTAATGGTGGACCTGCTGAGCCAGAAAATCGTCCCATCCCCCGGTATGCTTTTTTCCCCTTTCCTGAAAATAGCTACAGGCAAGGCAATTAGAGATTTTTTGATAAAAATCCCCTTGGGTTTGCTCCGAACACAGCGTGTGTGGAATGTGCCAGCAATCCTCTTTATCGCGGCCATGAGCCGGACACAGCACTTTGGAACAGGAAAATAGCTCCCAGCAGGTTGATTGCTCGCAATTCTTTCCGACCTTGCACAAGACTCTATGTTGATGACTTTTCAGCAATGAACTCACAGAATGCATCTCCTTTTGCGCGACAAAAGGGTTCTGAAGCCGAAAAAGTAAAGCACCCGTCCGGATAGTCGTCCCCATAAAGTAAGTCCATGAAAGCCGCCGCCACACCCCTTAGCATATAACATTTTCCGGCTTCGGCAATTCCCCGCCGTTTCAGATAGCCCGCGGATTCATAAGATTCATGCACCCGAAAGTGGAGTCTGTCGCCCGGAATGAGATCAATCATTTCCATTTCTCCGCCCCATCCGAAGGCTGTGGCGACCGTAAGAAAACCTTCGATCTGGTCATCGACCGTTTCAAGCATGGGCTGAACCAGTTCCTCCCATTCCCAGGATCGTCGAATGCCATGAAACGTGGTATAGCCACACTCCTGGGCCGCACCGATGAGCAGTTTCTCGGCTTCTTCCTCACGGCCTTTTCCCATTGCGGATAAAAAATCAAAGGATACGATATTATAGTAGGACGTAAAGTACAAAGACAGGTACACCCCGAACAAGGGGATGATCCCTTTTTCATCCCGGATTTTACTCCCTTCCATAATTGCGTGCGTGATTTTCAGGGTGTCAATCGCCATGACGTTCCCTTTCTGAACGGACATCGAACTCACAGATGGGACTACGCATCATTTTACAGTTCATCTCCATGACCTCGAAATACCCGATGGGCAGATCGTAAATTGCTTCCAGAGCTCCGGCAATCCATCCGCGTGTGAAATGACAGCCGGGTGTTTTTCGAAGTCCATGTTTGGCCAGCCATCCGGTCACATTATGGCTGGAAGGGCTGTTGATTCTGCCGCCATTCGGACCCACATCCTGAAAATTGATTACTCCCAGCCCGCAGTGCTGGTAAACCGAGGCTGCAAATTCAAGCTTCGACTTGTCGCTTCTGATCCGTTGATATTCCTCCAGCATGATTTTGAACGCCGCGTGATTCGATTCTTCGGCTGCATTGTAAATCAGGCGAACACCTTCCAGGCCAAGGCTATCTTCAAGCATTTTATGCAGGTTGATATTGTAGTGGTGGCAATGCATGGCTATGGGAATATCGAACAGCGCCACCCGATTTCCGATTCGTTTCAGTTTGTCTTGCCAGTCGATGAACATGTACCAACCTTTTTACCGTGAAAATACTTTTAAACCACGAAACACACGAAACAAGTAGGGGCGACCGGCCGGTCGCCCTACCGCCTTCGCCTGAGAAACGTTTTTGTAGCCGACACAAGAGCGTCGGCTACAAGAACGTCGGCTAATTACATTCTCCGTATCAGTAATATAGACCATGCCGTGAGCGTTTATAATCTTTTTAGAATCGTAATGCAAAAAATAAGTTGATATGGGTCAGACCTGAGGTCATGAAGGTGATCATTGACGAGGTACAAAAGCTGTCAGTGTTGTTGGAAGTCGTCCACCTGATGAATTTGAATAATTAACATGGCCACCAGTTTTATATATTTTGGCATCTCTTGGTCAGGATGAACAGGACATCACGGGATGCAACGAAAATGTTCTTGACACCATCCAAGCCAGATGCTACCCATTCGGCAGGCCCATAATTGCATGTCACCTAAAAACATTCAAAAAAGGAGATGTTATGTTCGAATCATTAATTAAATATTTCAATAAACAACCCAGAATTGGCACCCTCAGCACCGCAAGCAAGGAAGGTAAGGTAGATGTCGCCTTCTTTGGCTCACCCAGCATGATTGATGAAAAAACCATCGTCATGGGACTTGGGCGTAACCGGACCTTCGCTAACCTGAATGAAAATCCGAATGCGGTGTTTATGATCATGGAACCCGGGGAGTCGCCGCTTCAATGGAAGGGGATACGGCTTTATCTCAAGATGACCGAATGCGAAACATCGGGTAATAAGCTTCATGAAATTCAGGGGAAAATTGGTGAAAAGGTGGGCGTGGAAACGGCGAAAAAAATGATCCATGCGTATGTGGCCTTCGAAATCCTTGAAATCAGACCAGTGGCAGATTTTGGCCAGAGCTGGAAGAAATCCATCGGCGCTGAGTGATCTTGCAATAATGAAAATTAGCCGACGCTCTTGTAGCCGACACAAGATCGTCGGCTACAAGAGCGTCGGCCACAAGAGTGTTTCTCACGCAAAGGCGGTAGGGCGACCGGCCGGTCGCCCCTACTTGTTTCGTGTGTTTCGTGGTTTAAAACTATTTTCACGGTAAATAATCATTCTATTCTGATTATCACTGATATTGGAGGTAAAATGGAAAGACATCAGGTCATTGTTTTTAAGCCCTATCCATTCAAGGTTGGGCAGAAGATATGCATTGACAGTGGGCATCGAAAAGGGGACTGGGAGGTCATCGGACTTAGTGATCGAAAGGTCAAACTGCGATGCCCGGTTTCTTTCAGAGAATTTGACTGGGACAGCTTCTGTTATTTTGTTGAAGAAGCCACTGACCGCATCTGGCCGAACAAGGAATAATCATCATGACAAAAATGAATCAACCTCCTGTTTTCTGTGAAAAGTATTGTGTGATCTGTAAGGGAGCCAGGGCGGGTAATTACCTGTCTAAAGCACTTCAGAACCTTGAGTTAACCCTCCTCGGAAAAAACGGCTGTTTTTGGGGCAAGGCAAGAACCCGGTATTACGGTGTCACGCCGGACCAGAATATACCGGATGATTTTTACACTAAACCCGCATTGGATGATGCAACGTATTCCCGGAAAAATGGATAGGCGTGTTCTGAGGGTTATGGAATCATTAGTGACCCTGAACAGTCTGGATGACATTTTGGAATCCACCCTTTGTCATCTGCTCGATATGGAACATGTGAAGAAAATTGAAATTCTTTTATTCAACAAAAACGACAGACTGATATCTGTGGCTGTCGGCCGAAATTCGGACCAGGATTCCGACAGGCGGAAGGACATTGTAATCCAGAGCTGGTTGATGGAATCAATCATCCCCTATCCATCACACAAAGTACGACGGCCCCGCGTTTCTTCCGTTTTTGTGGTTCCCCTGATTGAGATCGACCAACTGATGGGCTTTTTGGTTCTTCATCTGGATAAAATTCTGATTCCAAACAAGGATTATCTAAGTTGTTTTTATCTGGTCGGTCTGCAACTGACTGCCAGTATTAAAGAGATTCGGCTCAGTAATGAAATTCGGGAATCAAAAACAGAGCTGCAGAATCTTGGTGCGACCAATCGGGAAACTCAGCAGCGTGTAACATCACTCAGTAAGGAACTGTTTGCGATCAGCGCCATATCCGCCAAGATCAATCAGTCCATGGACTTTAATGAATCGCTGAATAAATCCATGCACGCCATTCAAAATGTCTTCAAGGGATCACGCATGCTGATTTATACACGGGATGCAGAGACCGAAAAAGCAAAATTATCGGCTTCGGATTGCGCCAGCAATGAAATTGAACCGCAGTTGTTCAGGAAAATCGGAAGCGACTATTTAAGAGAGATCATGTCTGTATGTAAGCCGGTGGTTAAGCAGGTTGAACCTGAGCTTTTTAACGGCAAAAAGTCTGGTTGTTCGCGGCCATTCAGAATGATCATCGGCGTTCCCCTGAAATCCAAGGAAGCGACAATGGGGGTCATGTTTCTGTTACGCGAGGCAAAAGAACCCTTCGATCATGCCGAACTCAGACTGCTTTCAGGCATGGCCAATATCATGGGGATGGCCATAGAAAACAAGAATCTCTATCGGCAAAGCCTCCAGAAAAAAGACGAAGCCGCCTTTTTGTTTCAATCTATCGTAAAATTTAATGCAAAATTGGATTTAAAAGAGACATTGAAGTCTGTAGCCGAAAAATGCGTCGAATTTATAGGTAAAAAATGTCGGTTATATTTATTTTCGGAAACACGTATTCCTTTGATTTTGTCCACCCATGTGGAGTGCTGCGGAGAAAAGAGTATCGAGTCAACTCTGTTTCCAAAAATTTATCCGCTTAAGTTGATAGATGTCTATGGATTGTTGTTGTTGCAAGACCAGCTTCTTCTGATCAAAAATGTCAATCGATCAAAAAAAATCCCACCAGATATGAAACCCCATTTTCGATGTCAGAACATTCACTCCCTGCTTTCGATCGTATTGAAGATAAGGGACAAAAAATTAGGTCTGCTCCTTATCGTTCGCTCAAAAGGCGAAACGCCTTTTGACAGCCACGATATGTCTTTTGCCGAGGCGATGGGAAGCGCGGCGGCGCTGGCCATCGAAAATGCCAGGGCCTATACATCCAGCCAGGAAATGAGTGATTTTCTGGAACAGAAAATCACTGAGAAAACCACTCAGATTCAGCAGCTTCAGGAGCAGAAAAAAAATCGGGAGGAAATCGGGAAAGACATTGTTTTTCGGGTTGATAAACAAAATCGCTATGTTTTTGTGAACAAAGTCATGGAGCTTCTTACAGGGTTTTCAAAAGAGGAACTTTACCATGAAGGGTTTTCTGCTGATTCCATTGTGGCGGAAGAAGACCGCAGACAGATCAATCACTATTTCAGAAAAATCCTAAAAGGAGAACTGCCCTTGGCCAAAGGGCTGGAATATCGGCAGTTGAATCGAAAAGGCGAAGACCATCTGATTTCTTTGACGATTTATCCGGATATGGACGAGCTCGGACAGATTTCCGGAATCGAAGGTGTGGGGGTGGATATTACCGAAAAGAAGCGTTTGGAAGCCGAACTTGAAAAAGCCAGGGAACTGGCGCTTCTTGGAGAATTTTCAAGTGCGGTCGCTCATCAGATTCGAAATCCCTTGGGTAACATTCTGATGGGAACCAAACTATTGCAACGGACTTTGGGTCTGGACAGCCAGTTGACGCCCATGACCAAACAGGCCGACGACTGTATTGATGCGGACAGACATCAACTGACCTGCATCTTTAGCAACCTCTCTGACGGAATCCATAATCTGAACAGGGTCGTTACGGAATTGCTGGAGTACACCAGGACATTGAAACCGAGCCGCTCTCTTCAGCGAATCGATATTCTTCTGGAAGAAACGCTGTCAATGTTTGATGACGAGATCAAACACAACCAGATTGAGGTGGATAAACGATACGATCTTGATCTACCATCCCTTTCACTGGATGCCGTATTGATGAGCCAGGTATTCCGAAATGTCATTCATAACGCCATACAGTCAATGCCAAATGGCGGGCGACTGACGGTTTCCTGTCAACGATCACACCAGATTGCGGGATACTCAAGCATACAGATCAGTGACGGTGGCGGTGGCATCAAAGCATCCGAGCTGGATAAAATTTTTCGTCCATTTTTTACCAGCAAAGAATCAGGGACAGGACTGGGATTGTCTCTTGCGTATCGAATCGTTGAAGCCCATCAGGGCAGCATCTGGGCAAGCAACAATTTGACGCATGGGGCTACGATCCATATTCTCCTTCCCCTGGATCGGTCTTGTGCTGTGAGGAATTCCTAATTCCTGATTCCTAATTCCTAATCGTTCAGAGGTTTGAAAATGGGATATAGAATACTTGTCGTGGATGATCAGGTTTCATTTTGCAACCACATTCTGACCATTCTGGAAAACGAAGGGTATGAAGTGATGGTGGCGCATGATTCCTCCCAGGCGGTGAACCGGTTATCCGCCCACTCGTTTGATATTCTGCTCACTGACATGAATCTGCCAGGCTTGAATGGCCTGGAGTTGTTTCTAATCGCCAGCAAAATTGATCCCCATATATCGGGTGTTATCATGACAGCTTATGGGACTATTTCATCTGCTGTCAATTCCATAAAACAGGGTGTGACGGACTATATTCAGAAACCGTTCGAACCCGAGGCCCTGTTGATGGCCATTGAAAAGACAATTCGGGAAAGACGAATGCTTCAGGAAATTCGAAGTCTGAGAAAAGAAGTCAGTCAACGCTATGCCTTTGGTAATATTATCGGTAAAAATCATAAAATGCAGATCATCTACGATCTGATACAGAAAGTCGCCCCCACCGATGCAAGGGTGTTTATTACCGGCGAAACCGGTGTCGGCAAGGAACTGGTCGCCAAAGCCATTCATTTCAACAGCCCCAGAAAAAACAGACCATTTGTCGGCATAAATTGTGGTGCGCTGTCCGAAACCCTGTTGGAAGCCGAGTTGTTCGGTTACGAACAGGGGGCATTTACTGGTGCAACCCGCACCAAGATTGGTAAATTTGAATATGCCCAGGGGGGCACCATCTTTCTGGACGAAGTTGGCGACATATCTCCCCGAATGCAGGTGCAACTGCTCCGAGTACTTCAGGAAAAAAAGTTTGAGCGGGTCGGAGGCAACCAGTCGATTGATCTGGATGTCAAGGTTATTTCGGCCACCAACCAGGATATTCATGCCAAAATCAACCAAGGTGAATATCGGGTTGAACTCCTCTACAGGCTGAATGTGGTCCCCATCCATATTCCGCCTCTGCGGGAGCGAATCGAGGATATCTCGCTTCTGGTACAACACTTTATCCCCATCCTCAATAAAAATTTCAACAGGAATATCAAGGCAATAACTGCACGCGCAATGGCTCAGCTCATGCAGCATACCTGGCCTGGAAATGTCCGTGAACTGGAAAATGTTCTTGAACGCGCTTTTGTCACAACAGAGGGCGACACCATTGACGCCATCCATTTTTCACGCACGACAAACGGCGCGACTGCGGAAGGATCACCATATTCCGTAAATATCGACATCCCGTTCAAAGTGGCGCGCAGCATGGTTGAAAAGCGATTCGAGAAAGCGTATGTTTCCGAGTCGCTGAAACGCTGCGAAGGCAATGTCACCAAGACGGCCAATGTCACTGGAATCAATACCAGAACCCTGTGGCGAAAGATTAAGGAATACGAGTTGGATATCGACCGATTCCGATCCCAAAACCCTCCGCAACCCATTGTCAGACCGTGACATGAATGTCACACAGTCAACATGCTAATAATATGGATCATAATTAATGTGACTCAAGAACCCGCCCGATTATCGTGTTTTCCGTGACATACCATGTAAACTCGAATCGTATGGGTATCGATCAGTAACTACCTGCAATTAAAGTTTAATAATCTATTTTAAAAGAGTTTGACACTCTGGCATCTATTTTGCTAAAGGGAGTGGTATTAATAAGTACATATTTTATTTTTCTGGTACATTCAATCATTACACGCAATGCATATTTTAATTTGATTTATCATTTATAGCAGGGAAGATGGTGTAAATCCATCACTGCCCCGCAACTGTAAGCGACGTGTGTTCCCTTTGCGTGGGAATGCTTCGAGGCGGTTTTATTCTGAGACCGAATCCTTGAAGAGCGAACTCTGTCATTGGCCGACGCTATGTTTCATCCGGCTGAAATGGCGTGTGGAGTTCACTTGAGCCGCGAGTCAGGGATACCTGCTCATGCCATGATGCCACTCTTTCGAGGGTAAAGAGCGCATTTTTGATTTAATTATTGGATTTGATCATCAATGCGGCATTTACCCTGGAACTCCCGTGAATTGCAACCGCCGATCCGTTTTCTGCATACAGACCGTTTCTACGGATCTCCAGACTGCAACAATCTGTTCTGAATTCAGCCGGTTGTGGATGTTTCAATTGTATTATCATTCCAATTTTATTTAATCAGGAGGTAAGTGTATGAATGCCAAAGAACGAGTAATGGCGGTGATAAACCACCAGAAACCCGACCGTATGCCATGTTTCTGCGCCAATTCAACGGTCACCTACGAGCAAATGGAAAAGGTTCAAGCCTTCTGGCCCACTGGTCATGAAAAAGGTGAAGACATGGCGAAGCAGGCCCTGGCGGCCTATACCGTGTTAGGTTTCGATGCGGTAAGAGTTCCTTTCTGTCAGACATTTGAAGCCGAGGCCCTTGGATGCGGTGTCAAATCCGGCGGCACAGAGGGAATTCCGGGAATTGCGCATCCGTCTCCCTACACCCTGAACGACACGCCGATATTTCCAGATGATTTCCTCTCACGCGGCAGGATTCCCGAGTTGCTGAAAGCGATCCGCATTTTAAAAAAGGAATTGAAAGACGAAGTACCCATTATTGCCGGGATCATCGGGCCGTTCACCATCGCTGGCGCTCTGATTGACACAGTTCCCCTGCTCAAGGCCAGTTTCAAATCACCGGAGAAGATGCGGCCGTTTCTGGAAATCGGGCAAAAAGCCGGGAATATGCTTGCAAAAGCCATGATCGAAGCCGGAGCCGATATTATTTCATGTGAGGACATGACCGCTTCGCCAGACCTGATTGCTCCAAAAACGTACAGGGACTATGAGATGCACTATCAAACCGCCCAGTTCGAAGGAATCACGGTGCCTAAAATTCTGCATATTTGCGGCAATGTGGACGGTATTGTAGCCTGGATGGGGCAAACCGGCGCAGAGATACTGAGTTTGGAGCCGAAAGCCAGCGCAAAAACAGCCCGGGAAAAATGTGGGCCGGATATCATCTTGATGGGCGGTGTGGATACCGCCACCACACTTTTTATGAAGGATGTAGAAACGGTTAGAGCCGGAAGCGAGGAATCCATCGCAGACGGAATTCAGATGTTGGCTCCGGGATGTGCCGTAGCGCCGGGTACGCCAATAGAAAACCTTCTGGCCATGCTGGAAGTAGCCAAATCGCATTAACCGATATATCTTATCTGACCAAAGGATGTATGTGGTTCCTGCCGGAGCCATTTCAATATTCAATTTTAAATGAGGAAAGGAATTTGATTATGAAGACTTTAAATGATTTTTCGAATATTTTTAAACGTTACGATCTCGACCTCGAAAAAGTTGGACAAGCCAAACAGGTTTCCAAAGATCCTACTCTGCAAAGTATCGCAAAATTCGTGGTAGATGGAGATGAAGACGGTATCGCCCCTGCTGTCGCTGAGGCTCTGAAAACGAAAACGCCGCTTGATATCATTAACGATGCGCTTATCGCCGGCATGAACGAAGTGAGCCGGCTGTGGGAAGAAGGCGTATATTTTCTGCCCCAGGTCATCCTCTCTTCGGATGCGATGAATATCGGCATCGCCAAGTGCGAAACTGCCATGGGCAAATCCATGGAAAGAAAAGGCAAAGTCGTCACCCATACAGCCGAAGGCGACATCCATGATATCGGCCAGGTCATTGTCAATGCTCTGCTTAACGCCAATGGATTTGAGGTAATCGATCTGGGCGCCGATGTGCCGGTTGACAAGGTAGTGGCGGCATGTAAAGAGCATCGTCCCGTAATGGTTACCGGAACCGCTTTGATGACCACCACAATGACCGCGTTTCCAAAGATCGCGCATCAGCTTAAAGCTGCGGGTCTTGCGATTCCCTTTATCTGCGGAGGTGGGGCGGTTTGTGAGGAATATGTGACTGGTTTCGATCTGGGCATATATGGCAAGGAAGCCAGCCAGGCGCCAGGCTTGGCAGAGGATGCGTTGACCGGCGAAAAATGGGAATCCATGCGAAGTAAATGGAACGGTTAGCAGATAAGAGTGCAGGATACAGAGGACAGACGACAGATATTTCTCTTCGTCATCTGTCCTGCACCTTGCACTCTTCTTTGAAAGTGTATCGAAGATGATTATTGATGTAATTTTTGGTTTTTTAGGCTCCGGCAAAACCACGTTTATCACGCGAATCCTGCGAGAGTGGGATTCTCATGAAAAGATTGTGGTGTTGGTCAATGAATTTGGCGATGTGGGTATTGATGGTGAACTCCTATCGTCACAGGGCGGCAATGTGGTGGAAATGCCCAGTGGATGTATCTGTTGTACGCTTCAGGCTGATTTTCAGGCTCAAATTCTGGAAATCAGCCGCACCATTCAGCCAGACCGAATTATCATTGAACCCACAGGTGTGGCCACTATCGGGCAGATTCAGTGGATTCTCAATACTCAATTGTTCGAGGAGGAAATAACCCAAATTCACAAAATACTGATTGCCGATGCTACTGGTTTCATGGGATTGTATCGGGCAAACCGGCATTTTGTCGAATCGCAGGTGGAAAACGCTCATATCATCATGTTGAATAAATGTGACCGGGTAGAACGGCGCAAAGCTATGGTGATTCAGTCCGCCATCTCCGCGATCAATCCCGAACTGACTGTCTTCATGACCGAATTCGGAGGCATCGACTGGAACGAGTATCACGCCGCCCTTTCTGCGGCTTCCGGATATAAATTGAAAAAAAGTGATGCAACGACACATTCGGTCAATCATCAACAAGAGACGGCTCAGCAGCCAACCAAAACTGGTATGGGAGTTCCCTCCCGGCCAGCGGTTAAAATATACGATCGACCGGAAGATGCCGAATTGCAGCCTCATTTTCACGAAGATGCGGATGCTTTGGGATACGAATCCTTTGGCCTGGTATTTGCCGACAATGGGTTTGATCTGAAGTCTCTGGAAAGTCTTTTTCATCGGATGACCGTTTCCCTGTCCGTTTACGGTGAGGTCGTTCGCGCCAAGGGGATATTCCAAACGGAGACTGGCTGGAAGATACTGGAGTTGGCTTCCGGCGATGTGTCCATTCAACCGGCCAGGCCGTTTAACCAGAGCAAAGTGTCCATTATCGGCAAAAACCTGAACCGGGAGACGATCAAGATGGCATTTATCAACGGAATGATGAATGGAAGGCAATAAGCCACTGGTTCTGATTGTCGATGATCGGTACCGGACGTTTCAGTCTCTGCCACAGTTCATTTCTTCAAAGGACTTCGATCCACTTTGGGTGGCGGATGAGCAGCAGGGACTGGCCGTGCTGAACAGCCAATCAAATACAGTGTCCATCATAATAATTGACATCAAATCCGCAGAAATGGGAGGTGGTGGATTTTTTCAGAAAGCCAGGCGAATCGCACCCCATGCCGCAATTCTGATTACCGGTCCGATGGGCCCTTTTCTATACCAGGGCGGTGGATTTTATGAATACTCCGGGCCGAGCCTCAAACGCGATCTCAACGCAATTCTGATGGGAATCGCCCAAAAAATGGGTGTGAAAGATCGGCATAAGAAACGGCAGTCCAAACCCGATGAACCAAGACATCGCTTTGGGGTGATTATCGGTAAAAGTCGGGGCATCAACGCCATTTATCAACTGATCGAAAATTTAAAACACACATCGGCTACTGTTTTGATTCAGGGTGAAAGTGGTACGGGCAAAGAGTTGGTTGCCCAAACGATCTGTAAGACCAGCACACGCAGAAATTTTCCTTATGTGGCAATCAACTGCGGCGCCATTCCAGCGAGTCTGATGGAAAGCGAACTGTTCGGCCACGAGCGCGGCGCATTCACATCGGCGATGCAGCAGCGAAAAGGCAAATTTGAGGTTGCCAGCGGCGGTACCCTGTTTCTGGATGAAATCGGTGAACTGGACAAGTCGCTTCAGGTCAAGTTGCTCAGGGTACTCCAGGAAAAAGAATTCCAGCGGGTCGGAGGCAATGTCACCATCAAAACCGATGTACGGATCATTGCAGCCACCAGTCAGGATTTGAAGAAGGATGTAAAATCGGGGCGCTTTAGGGATGATCTGTTCTATCGCCTGAATGTTGTGCCCATCACTATTCCGCCCTTGAGAGACAGGAAGGAAGACATTCCCCTGCTGCTGAATCATTTTCTGGAAGTCTATGCCAGGGAAATGGATATGCCTTCACCTGTAATGACCGAAGAAGTCAAAGATGCTTTGCTGAGTTACGGCTATCCTGGTAATGTACGGGAGCTGGCTAATATTGTAGAGCGGCTTCTGGTTACCTGCCCAGGCGGAGAATCGATCATTCAGTATCTTCCGGAAGAGTTGTGCCAGAAAGCAGGTATGGCCATTCACTCCACCGGCCTGATTAATCAACTGCCCGAGGGAGGGGTCCGTCTTCAGGATGTTGAAAAGGAGTTGCTGGTGAAAACACTTGAAATGACCAACGGCAACAAACTGGCAGCGGCAAAAATGCTGGGTATTACGCGGCGACTGCTATATTTGAGGCTTTCAGAATACGGTCTTTCATCATCTAACTGTCACCGGACGTTACATTCAACAGACATATCTGCCACCGATGGTTACATTCGGAAATCCAATTTAAGTGCTACATAAAATTATTTAATATATTAACTATGTATTCAGTATGTTATAAAATAGTTCAATTCATCAACACCGTGGCATATCGATTGCTAATTATAGAGATCATTGAGTGATTATGGGGTTATCGAATCACGAAAGGAGGAAAAGCCGATATATTCAGCCAGCAGAGATCAAAGACACGTTTTACACCGGATATCTAATCTTTCATGAACAAAAAAAGGGGGAATCATAATGGCGCGTAATAGACTCACCAAGATGGCTTACAAAGATGGAGCGGAAATGATGTTCGGCACGGCCAAGTATCCCGTGACCACCAAGAGGGGAATCGTAATCGGCGGCGGATTTGTGCATCCCGAGGTCGTACCGCATCCCCGGCCGGGCAGTGAAAAGACCATGAAAACATTGCTGCGTGAATATGAAAAAGCCAACGGAGATGCTCTGGAAAGAATGGTTATTGTTGGGCATCCCACCTTGCAGATTGAAAATGAGCATATCTTTCAGATGACGCATAATCCAAAATGGGGCGGTGAAATTGCTGCTCAGACCGCCAGACAGATGGATGATTACCTGACCAAGTATGGATTGAAGGCTGCGTACCGTTCCACCCCCGCCGATCTTCGCAAACCCGATATGGTCGATATGCGTAATAGTGATTATACCCGAGAGGTTCTTGAATCTTTCAATGAAGTCGCAAAGTATGCTGACATTGTTTCCATTGAGTCCATGGGGGGCAAAGAGATTTTTGACCATGCCATCATCCGTAACGATATTGAGGGGATTCTGTTTGGCATCGGCGTACTGGGCGCCATTGATATGGAGTGGATGTGGGATCAGATTGTGGCTATCGCCAAAAAGAACAACTGCATCGCAGGCGGTGACACCAACTGCTCCGAGGCCAATACCGCCATGTTCATGGCCGGCGGCATGACTTCCAAGGATGTTCCCCATGTCATGGCGGCTTTGGCCAGGGCCATTGCAGCATCCAGAACCCTTGTGGCTTATGAGTGCGGCGCCACTGGTCCAACAAAAGACTGTGCTTATGAAGACCCCATCATCAAGGCCATGGCAGGCGTTCCTATCTCCTGCGAAGGTAAAACCAGCGCCTGCGCCCATTCCGATCTGGCTGGCAATCTCATTGCTTCAGTATGCGATCTGTGGAGCAATGAGGCAGTGGAATACCATGACATGTTTGGCGCTACCACGACATCGGTCTTTGCCGAGATTCTGGGGTATGACTGCGCCATGTTCAACTCCGCCATCGAGCTGGGCTATCAGCAGCAGATGAAGGAAATTCTGGTCAACTCCGACATGTACCGGGATTCACACAGTCTGATTCTCGCACCGGACAACGCATGGGAAGTTGGCAACGCCATTGTCCAGAACCGTGGAAAGAGTAATTACGCCAGTGCAAGAGCTGGCGCGATCAAGGCAGGCCAAATAATTCTGGGCGACAAAAAGATGAAACTCACCAAACTTGAGAACGATGCACTGAACAAGGCAATGAAAGAGCTGGAAGCCCTGCCGGATGATGAAGGCACGTTCATTGACAATTGTCTGAAAAAATACAAGAATGTCAAGGGATTCAATCCATCGTCCTATGGACTTTAAGCCCTTTCGCCTGAACGGACGATATGTTGATCGGCAATAAACCGATGCCCATCAAGGCATAAACAAGACGAAATGCTCAACGCGGTTTAGTTGGATTTGCATGAAAAGCTATCTGCCGTGCCATCAAGCAGAAAACCGTCATTCCGGGTTAACTCCGGAATGACGGAATGCGTTTTTTTGTATCAGCAGGATGCCGAATCAAGTCCGGAATATAGGAAGGTATGCTGTACGCGGGCATAAGTAAGGGCGACCGGCCGGTCGCCCCTAACTTCAATTCTAAAAACTCAGTTATTAACCGCTCAAAGTATATGTTGACTGTTTTTTGTCAGGGAATTAATTGATACCATGCTGGGTTGTACAAAATGTGGCCGCTGGCATTCGGACGCGGAAAATGATATTGGAAGGCGGTTGTCCTGTACGGAGGTGAAACAGTACTGGACCGGAATTCGAAAAGAACATTATGATTTATACGACCATTATCCTCAGATATCAACCGATGGGGCAGAGAACTGGATTTGCATAAAATGCTGGCGCCGGCTGAAAGACCCAATGAACCCGATTGATCCTGCCGATGACACGTTTAATCAAAAAGGAGTGGAACAACAATTGACCAGAATCGGCATTGCACTGGATTTGGGCACCAGCGGGTTTCGCGGGCAGGCTCTGGATCTCGACCAGAACGGCTTGATTTTATCTACGGCTGTTACCACACGCCATCCCCTTCCCGGAGCCAATGTGATAGACCATCTGCATTTCGCCCTGGAAATCGGCTTGGAGAAGACCCATCAGATTGTATTGGATGCTGTCAACACGGTGATTGACAACCTGCGGATAGAAAAAGATCAAATCGTTCGATTGGCGGTATGTGGAAATCCCATACAACTGTCTCTTTTTCAGAAAATTGAATTCAGGGATCTGGCCTATGCTGGCAAAAGAAAACTGGATGCGTTGGGTGTGGAGCCTCCCAAACGCGACGCCATGATCGTAAAGGCGAATGAAATTTCTGGTCTTGATCTGTCACCCGAAGTGGATGTTCTGATCCCACCTGCGGTTCAGCATGAAATCGGGGCGGATGCGCTTGCCATGATGATTCAAACCGGCATGTTGGACATGAAAGAGATTGTCGTTGTAACGGACTATGGCACCAATAACGAAATTGCGCTTCTGGTAAACGGAAAAGTTTATACTGGCTCCACCGCCGCCGGACCTGCACTGGAAGGCCAGCATATCGAAGATGGCCTTCTGGCGCTTCCAGGTGCAATCACCGATGTCGAATTTGAACCAGAAACCCTGACCCCGGCTGGATGCTCTTCGCGCTCATCCGGCCGATTGTGTCTGGATAATAATATATTTGAGAATGATGGAAATAGCGATAACAGTTCCGCCATTGGCTGCGAGATCGGCGCGACCAAAAGCAATATAACTGGCGGCGGTAAACCCATAAAAGGAAGACTGAAAACCTTTGTTCTCGATCAGGATATGAATGCTCGTCCTGGAGATACGGTAGATCCGAATACCGGAAAGCAGCTTGAACGCGGAGAAATTGCTGCAGTCGGAATCACCGGAACCGGTGTTGTTGGACTGATCAGTCAATGTCTGAAAGCCAGGTTGATCAAAATTCCCCGCATAGACACATTAGATACGGAAATACATCTTTCCAATGGCATCAAATTTACCGAAAAAGACCTGTTGGAGGCTGGCAAGGCGATCGGCGCCGTCAGAGCAGGCCATATCACGCTTTGTCATGAAGCTGGCATTGCTTTGAATGATATCAAAGTGGCTTACTGCTCCGGGGCATCCGGTACTTATGTGGATGCCATTAAAGCTCAGGAAATCGGCATGATTCCCGCAGGTGTTCAAAAGATATATCAGGTGGGCAACACATCTCTGGCCATGGCAAGAGATTTGGTCAAAACAGATGATGCGCTCTGGCGCATGAAGAAGGTCGCTGATGATCTCAGGCAGCATCATTGCATGTTTGCAGCATCCAAGACATTTGAAAAGGTCTATATTCTGGAACTGGCTTTCTGGACCGAAGGCATGCCTTTTAGCCAATACCGGAAATTTTTGAAAAAATATGGTTTGCCCGAAATCAGGGAAGTGACCGATCGGCCGGAAGTCATCAAAACAGTTGAAAGAGATATTCCGGATTTGGGGCGGATGGGCTTGAAAATTGTTTCTGATATCGGACGCATTCGATCATTTTGTTTCGATGGCTGTATGGGCTGTGAAGCCTGTGTCATTGAATGCCCCGAAAATGCGCTGAAAATGGAAACGGGGAAAGATGATTTCAGAATATCCATCAATCTGGCTCTTTGCGATGGCGTAGCCTGTCGAAGATGTGAAAGAGCCTGTAAGGACAAGGTGTTCGATTTGATTGCGCTGATCACATCCCCTGGAGAATGAATCATCAGGATATCTGTACCGCCGCCAATTCAAAAAGGGAACAGAGGACAGAGATTTCTCTCCATCATCTGTACCTGTGCCCTGTCCACTTCTTTATAACAGGAGCGATTCAATGAACAAAACAGATACTAACCTTCGTCATGCATTGGACGGAGAGGCTCGTGCAAGCATTCGTTACCGCGCCTTTGCAAAACAGGCTGATGCAGAAGGATATGCCGGAGTGGCGCGACTTTTTAGAGCTGCTGCGGTATCCAAGAAAATCCACGCTAAATCCCACCAGCACGTTTTACAAGCGGAAGACCAGATCATTGCCGATCTTTATTCGGAAGAAAAAATAGCCGTTGCCATTGCACAGCTTGAATCAGAAGGCGGCATTAAAACAACAGCGGAAAATCTCAAAGCCGCACTTGTTGGTGAAACAGAAGAGTTTCAAAAGATAGCCGACACAAGAGCGTATCCTGCCATGATTCGGGATGCAGTCGAAGAAAATGCACTTGATGCCAGGTACAGCCTAGAGTACGCGATGTCTATCGAAATGGTTCATGCAAAGTTGTTCAAAAAAGCATTGCGTGATCCGGATGCCGTTCAGACGCCTGTTTATCATATATGTCCAGTATGCGGTCACACAGTCGAGAATCAGCCGCCGAAAAAATGCCCCTATTGTGGTGTTGACTCCCAGAAATTTATTTCCGTTGACTGATCCGCACTATATTTTTCTGAAAAACTATAGAAAACAGATGTTTTTCTGTGGAGGTGACAATAATGGTCGTTGAACAGGAAATGGCCAGCATTTATCCGCCTGAAGCCGAAGATTTAAGTAGTTATTTACCTGAAATTGACTGTGGAGCCTGCGGCTTTGGCAACTGTTTGGAATTTGCCGAAGCCGTTCTAACTCAAAAACTGGCGCCGCACAACTGTCCTGAACTACCCGCCGATCTTGCCAATGTCATGGCCTCAATCGTAAAATTGAATAAAGATCCTATTCCCTATAATATCATGATGGAGCAGATAGAATGCCGGTTGATCGAAATTGGTTCCCCAGGTGCTGATGATCCCTTACTTATCACCTGTAATTTTCGGGGTACCGTGCATATCATGCAAACCATTTTTGAACAGACGGCTTCACATGCTTTTTTGCTGCCCGTATTTACACATGGTTACTCTGTTGATAATGCCGTAGCCGAACGAATGTTCAAAGCCATTGATGTATGGAAATCCATGCAGGAAAACGCGGTCGAGATGAAAATCAGTCGTCCGACGCTCATCATACCGGGATTGGCTGAATCGCAGAAAAATGCTATTCGGCAATTAACCAGATGGGAGGTAGTAGTTGGACCTGTATCTGGATTTCTGCTTCCGCTGTTTATCATGAAAAACAAAATGGAATCTTTATCTTGATCTTACATGCGAATATATTGAAGTTACCTGAATTCATGTCGAATATTGCTTGCAATGTCATATGAAAACCGTCAGTTCTGGTTGCGGAAGTTAGAACAAAAGCGATGGATGACACAAAACCAAATGAAGTGATGCTGAAGATGTTGAGCAATGTAAAAGGGATTGTGAATGCCTGCCCCGTGTCAGACGGAGACCGCCAGATCATCCTGGATATCGAGCAAGATGCTGAAAACAGATCTCTCATGGGATTGGGAAAGGTCATCAACACGGGAGTTCGTGCAGTCCTTAATTGCGATGCTGTTTATGTCGCCCTGACCAATATGGATTTTGGCCAGAAATGTCATCCTGCCTTGATCATCAAAAAAGGAGATAAAATCGTCGGAGAAGAAATTCGGGACAAAGACCGTATCGCTCAGTTGTCCGGTCGAAAGGATGTCTGGTTTCTGCATAAAAATTTTGTCATCTACAAATCCAGAATATCCTTTCCCCAGGATATCATGCAGAAAATATGCTATTTTGAAACACCGGGTATCCCTGCGGACTGGAGCATCACAGAGGATAATGCCGCCCACCGCACAATTATCTACTCCAACCCGGTCACCCCAAGTGATGTCTATTTAAAGAAACAATATTTCAATGGGTTGGATGAACAAGGCTTGGGAACTATTTTGATTGGTACAAAATTGCTGTAAAGACTTTTCGGAAAGCTTGCCCGCCACCTTGATCAGAGTGTCCATCTAAACGCTACAAATTCCTCGGCAACCGCGATCTTTTTCGGCGGAAGCCTGCAAATCTTATCAACAATCTCCGAGACACCACCATTCAGTAACGCTCTTGTGTCGGCTTTCAAACGCTCTCGTAGCCGCCACAAGAGCGTCGGCTAAAACGACACAGGTTCATGTCCTGAGACGGCCATAATATCTTTTGACGAAAAAAATGTTTTGGCCCCTCTTTTCAAACGAAAGGCCAAAAGAACTCTTGGTATTTTCACGGCAAAAACGCAAAAGAATGAACACTTCCGGATTAAGACCCAAATCCCGAAAGTGTGTTCGTTTGCCATTTCTAAAAGGCGCATTTCCCTTTCGGTTATCAACGACTTCTTGTGTCATCCCAGAATCGCTACTTGCCAATCTTCTTTTAATAGGACCCCACCTGGATGAAGTGGAACTGGTTTTATTTGAAACCAGCAAAGAAACCAACCTTCCCTCCCTTCAAGACATCCGGGACATGAGACAGGTGGCGGAAGACCTGAATATCACCTATAACGTGCATCTGCCAGGAGACCTGTTCTTCGGGGACCCTGATCCGTCCCTGCGGGCACGGTTTCGGGATACAACAATCCGTTTTTACGAACGAACCTTGCCATTGAATCCCACACTGTATATCCTGCATCTCGATAGCCGAAGAGCCAGTGGCCTGGTGGAACCCGACTTACACGCATGGGCTGATCGCATGGAGGAATCCCTGTCCGCTCTGGTGAAAGATGGGCTTGATCCTGGTTGTGTGGCTGTGGAGAATCTGGAATACACTCTGGATAAACTTATGCCTTTTGTGGAACGTATGGGGTTAAAAACATGCCTGGATATCGGACATCTGATCCTTTACGGCCATGATCTTCGAGCGCAATTGGACAGACACCTTTCCCAAAGCGCCATGATACATCTACATGGCGTCCGTGAAGGCGTTGATCATCTGGGAGTTCAGTGGATTTCATCAGGGGACTGGGAGATGATCGGCAGCGTTTTGTCGGACTATACCGGCGGACTTTCCATCGAGATTTTTTCAATATATGATCTGGCGGCATCCTTTAACCGATTAAAGAAAATAATCCGCACGAAGGCTATGACTTCACCATCTACACCTAATACATGATCAAAGTCGAACGTGCTCGTAGCTAACACAATTTTTCAATTATGAAGATCGTTCATCTCCGGGGCGATGAAGTTTCTTTGCCTTGATATACATTAAGTGAAGTTTCCCATCTGTTCAAAATAAATGCGTGCTTTCTGTATGGTCCTATGTTAATTGATATTCGACCAAGTAGAATATATGACGAGGAAAAATTATGTCTGTTCCCGACTTTGAAGCCTGCCCTTGCTCAGGCAAAAACATGAGCACCCTTGTTGGCCCATGGATTCTTCTCACCCTGTATCACCATGCCGGCACTCACGGCTATGAGATTCAAAAAATTATATTAAATCGGCTGCAGGAACTGGACCTTGGGCTGAATATGGCAGGTTTGTACCGTCACCTGAACCTGCTGGAAAAACGCGGCATGCTAACTTCCTCTTGGGATACCGGCGAACCGGGTGCTGCCAAGCGCCGATATTTCCTAACAGAAGCAGGTAAAGAATGTCTTTGGCGGTGGCTGGGAACACTGGGCGCACAGATGATCCTGATCGGGAAATTCCTGGATGAAGCGCATCGTGTGTTTCCCCAGGCCGTGCTCCCTAAGGTGGTAATGGGTGAAGATTCAAATAATTTCATGAAAGGATAGGCCAATGGATATTTCGATCCAAAAAATTCTGGATAAGGCGCTGCAGGACGAAGCATTATCCCGGGATGAGATCATCGCGCTGCTCTCTCTGGATTCCACAACGACAGCAGTTGAATCGCTCTATCATGCTGGACGGGAGGCAGCTCGCAGTTTCAGCAAAAACCAGGGCCGTATCTGGGTTGCCATTGGGGTGGATTATCAGCCCTGCCCCATGAATTGTCGCTTCTGCTCTTTTGGAGAAGCATGGGGCCTGATCAAATCCCGGATGGAATGGCCCCCCGAAAGGATCGAAGAGCTGGCCGTTGAGTTTTCCGACCAAGGGGCTCACTGGATTACACTGCGTACGACCGAAGATTACTCCATTGATCGCTTGGCTGAGCTTTGCCGCCGGGTAATACAATCCACCCGGGGTCGAGTGGAAATGGTCGCGAATACAGGTGAGTTGACGGTAACCCAGGCAGCTCAACTGAAGATCGCCGGTTTTACCACGGTCTATCATTCCTGCCGAATTCGGGAAGGGATTGATACGTTACTGTCGGTGGAGACCCGCCTGTCAACCATGAAGGCCATACGCGAGGCAGGATTGAAGCTGGCGCAACTAGTTGAGCCCATCGGTGTAGAACACCGTCCAGATGAGATTGCCGACTGCCTGATCCAGGCTTTGGCATATGGGACAAGCTTGACAGGGGCCATGGCCCGTGTTCCAGTTATTGGCACACCGTTGGCAGACTTAGGCCCCCTACCAGAACGCGAATTGGCCAAGGTGATCGCTGTGACCCGTCTGGCCGCTGGATCTCGGGCTAGCGATATTTGCGTTCATCCCCCCATCCGGGCAGGAGTGATGGCAGGAGCCAACACTGTCGTGGTGGAAACTGGAGCGGTTCCCCGTGATATGGAGAAGGTCGGGTCCGAGTGGCGGGCCTTTACCCTTTTGGAGGCAAAAATACTGCTGGCCGAAGCCGGCTATGACCAACTGCATTACTAAAAATGAAAGGAAATATGCATGAACCGACGCCAATTCTTGACCCTTTCATTATCTGGACTATTGAGTCCGGCGCTTCTGTCCCTGATCAACACCGTAGCCTCCGCTCAGCAGATGAAATCGTTCGACCTGCGGGCCGGCACATGGAAAACGGCCCAGACCATTACTCCATTTTTCTATGATCAGTTTCTTCCCAAAGGAAGTTCTGTCAAGGTCTTTCCTTTCACAAATCCTGGAGATCAAAAAACGGCGCTGCTTGCCGGGAGCTTGGACATAACCGGGACGACTATCGTTCACGCGATTCACTCGGCCGCCAAGGGGGAGCCTATCGTGGTAGTGTGCTCTTTGTGTGATAAGTGTTCAGCGCTGGTAGTCAAAAAAGGGGCAGGAATTGAGAAACCGGCTGATTTGCGAGGGAAAAAAATCGCCTACGTTCCAAGCACCATGCATGATGTTCTACTGCGTGAAACCCTTATTAAGGCAGGGCTTGATCCAACTCAGGACGTTACCCTGCTGCGCATCGATTTTTTTGACATGGGACTGGCTCTGGCCCGGGGAGATATAGACGCTTTTTTAAGTGGAGAACCCTATCCAACCCAGGCTGTAGTCCAGGGGTATGGAGAAATATTGGCTTATCCTTATTATGATGACTCTATAGGTCCGATCAACGCAGGCATGATCGTTACCCGGGACCTGATTACCCAACGGAGGGATTTGGTGCAAGTTGTAGTTAACGCCCATGCCCGCGCCACCGATTTTCTAATCGAACATCCTGAAGTTTGGCTGAAGCGGGCCGAGGAATTCGGCAACAAAATGGAAATTCTAAGGGAAGCGTCAAAAAATATGGCTTTGGTCTGGAAGTTGGATGACGCATATATCCTTCGGGCCAAAGCCTTGGGCCAGCGTATGCAGGTTCTTGGCATGATCGACCGTCAACCGGACTACGATAAGCTTTTCGACATCTCGTTTGTTCAACAGGCTTAACCATCTCCCAAAATTGGGACAATTTATAAGAAATATCTGGGTGCTCATGGAGCGGCTTTGATAAGATTCAAAAGCATTTTGGGTAAAAAACACATCATCGGAACACTGGGAATTAGCCTTTTTCTACCTGCCCTGCTTTTATTGGTGTGGGGGATATCAACTCTCCCTAGCGGGCTGCCGGAGTATGTCCTTCCAAGCCCCCGGGAACTGGCTCTGACGACATGGGATTTTTTTTGGGGGTCTCTGCACAGATCACCCTATTCCGGGGCATTCTGGCGACATGCCTTGGCCAGCTCGGAAAGGGTAGCCGTAGGTTTTTTTCTGGCTGCTGTTATCGGCATACCTTTGGGGCTGGCTGCCGGAAGCATCAGAAATATCGAGAGATTGGTAGATATGTCCATCCAGGCGATTCGATCGGTACCAGGTATTGGCTGGTTGCCCTTGGCCATGATCTGGTTCGGGATCGGGAACAAAACCACTGTTTTTCTGATCGCAATGGCCGGATTTTTTCCAATTTATGTCAACAGCGCTCAAGGGGCTCGGCACGTCCGGATCATTTGGAAAAGGGCTGCCTATATGCTTGGAGCCGACAGGTGGACGATTTTTACAACAATTATTCTTCCCGGGGCCATGCCATCGGTAGTCAGCGGGCTACGAGTAGCCTTGGGCCTCTCCTGGGCCTATCTAGTGTTAGGTGAGCTGACAGGGGTTCCGGATGGACTGGGGGCGGTCATAATGGACGCCAGAATGCTGGGTCAGGTGGATATTATCATTGTTGGGATGTTCTCCATTGCTCTGTTGGGGCGCTTGAGCGATCGCCTGTTATTGTTTCTAATTGGCAAGCTGGCTTGGCGAAGGGAGATGGTTTGATGGGCCTGAGAGAGCGGGGCTGCCTTCTTGTGGTTGAAGATGTCTGTAAATCATTTAATGGTCCCAACGGCCGGGAAGAATTCATGACAGTTCTGAATCGTGTCAATTTATGCGTACGTTCAGGACAACTGGCTTGCATCTTGGGTCCAAGCGGCTGCGGGAAGTCAACGCTATTGAACATTATTGCAGGGTTCGAACGGCCGACTTCCGGTTGTGTGCTTGTTAATAACCGCAAGATCGATGGACCCGGATCGGACCGGGGTGTGGTCTTTCAGGAGGATGCCTTGTTTCCCTGGCTCTCCGTCCGTCAAAATATTGGCTACGGTCTGGTGCGAGCAGGTCGTTCTCAGAAGGAGATTCGGGAAAAGGTCTGTCGATTCATTCAATTAGTGGGCTTGGAGGGATATTCCGAGTTTTACCCGGACCAGCTTTCGGGCGGGATGAAACAGCGGGTCGCCCTAGCCCGGGTTTTGGTGAATGAACCAGATGCACTGCTGATGGATGAGCCTTTTGCAGCTCTGGACGCCATGGCCAGAGCGTCCATGCAAAGCCTTCTATTGGATGTCTGGGGAACTTTGCCGCAAACAATTCTGTTCATCACTCATGATGTGGATGAAGCATTAATCCTCTCGGATCGTATCTATGTCATGACAGCCGGTCCGGGTAGTATTCTCGAAGATGTACTGGTAGCGTTTCCCCGTCCTCGCACGTTGGAAATCATGGCAACTGCTGACTTTCAGGCAGCTAAGCTAAAACTGGTCAAACTCCTGGAGAGGGCCAGGGACGGCGGACGGCCTCTTGAGATCATCCCGAACTGTCCGATGTAAACCGAATACGTCCATAAAATGTGAGGAGCGTTGCCGATTTGAGATTTCCAGACAAACCTGCCACCCATTCCAGTTCAAATCAGACCAAGGATTCCGATCATTATTTGTACAGGTTTCAGCGGCCAAATTAATGATCTGTGTGCGGCCGGGCAAGGTCGCGTGTTTTAGCGGGTGCGAATCCCGCCCCGGAAGGTATGTAAAGCCAGCCACCGGGTAGCAAGTCCTTGGACCCAATGAGGTAACTTCTTGGGTTAAGCGTAGGACAGCGAGTCGGCAGGCCGTAAGCCGCAAGGTTGAAGTGATCGAGCCTCGAAATATAATAATCATGGGAAGGATGACGCTGTATAGATAGCGGAAATCAACACAAAGCCGGCGTAAAATGGCGAGCCGGTGGCGCTTCCCCGGGGTCTGAGAGCATGGCATGTCGGACATAGTGAACACGTGGGAACCCGGGAGACCCTGGAACCTCTTGCATGGAGGCAAGTATGCCGGACAACCGATAATAAAGGAAGAAAGGCAAATGGGTATCAGGGAGTCGGATGGTGCCGTAGTACCGGTGAAGGCGGGTAATGCCGCTGGAGGAAAGGGTGCTACATCAGTATAACCGTTGATAAGGAGACATGTACTGTGCTCAGTAACAGAGAGAGCGTGGAAACAAAATTGCAGCGGATAGCCGAGAAGGCCCGCAAGGAGCCGGACTGTCAGTTTACCAGTCTGTTTCATTTGATGGACGTGGAGTTTTTGCGGGGGTGTTTCGAGTGGCTGAGGAAAGATGCCGCTCCGGGCATCGACAAAATCACCAAGGAAGAGTACGGAAAGAATCTGGAAGGCAATCTGTGCAAGCTGGTTGAGCGACTGCACAGTATGTCGTATATCCCGCAGCCTGTACGCAGGGTGTACATTCCAAAGCCGGGAAGCACGAATCAGAGGCCGTTGGGGATACCTGCGCTGGAAGATAAGCTTGTGCAAGCGGGGCTCGTCCGGATACTGGGGGCGATCTATGAGGGGGACTTTATAGACGACTCTTATGGATTCCGACCGGGACGAGGCTGCCATGATGCACTGCGCAAGCTGAGCATGGAGGTGGAAAGTGGCAGTATTCATGTCATCGTAGAGGCTGACATCAAGGGTTTCTTTGATAATGTTCAGCACGAATGGATGATGGAGTTTCTGAGCCACCGGATAGCTGACAAGCGTGTTCTGCGATATGTGAAGCGTTTTCTGATAGCCGGGGTTATGGAGGATGAGGTACTCAAGGCAACGGAAGATGGTACCCCACAAGGGGGGATTATTTCGCCATTGCTGGCCAATATCTATCTCCACTACAGTCTTGACCTGTGGTTTACACGACGGTTTATTAAGACGTGTGAAGGTCGGGCATGTCTGATCCGGTATGCCGATGACTTTGTGGTCTGCTTTCAACGAGTGGGTGATGCAAAGCGTTTTCGGGAGGAACTGGACGGACGACTCGGTAAGTTCGGGCTTGAAGTTGCAGCCGAGAAAACCAAGATTCTGGAGTTTGGGCCGCTGGCTAAACTGAAAGCAAATGCAAGAGGTGAGAAGGTCCAGACATTCGAATTTCTGGGGCTGACGCATTATTGCAGCCGGACGCGGAATGGCAGCCGGTTTCGAATGAAGCGGAAAACCTCGCGGAAGAAGTTCAAGGCCAAACTGCTTGCTTTCAAAGATTGGCTGAAGAAGAGCCGTGTGCTGCCTACCCCGGAATTGATGAAAAGGGCTGCCGCAAAGCTGCGGGGCCATTTTGCATACTATGGGGTGACGGACAACTCGCGAGGAATTGGCAGATTCGATCACGAAATCAGAAAATTGCTCTTCAAATGGCTGAACCGACGTGGAAAGAGGGGGTGCATGTCTTGGAAGAAGTTCGGTATGCTTCTGAGTAAATACCCATTTCCGAAGCTGCGGATCAAGGTGAATCTGTTCGCTACAAGGTGAATGTACTGATGAGGAGCCGTGTGCGTAAATAGCGCAAGCACGGTTCTGAGAGGGGCCGGTGACAATGGAGGAAAATAGGTCGAAACGTCGATGACACGTAGTAGCCGCGTGCGGCAAGGCGTCTGTAAAAGTCATTGATAACGTCTCTCTTATTATTCTATAATTGTTAACCGGTCTACTCGACA
>Ga0194052_1000466_pt1 | contig 26304 bp, 21 predicted proteins | sample SepL226m_MetaG_FD_160117 | JGI IMG/M metagenome (GOLD analysis project Ga0194052, IMG submission 160117) | Anoxic zone freshwater microbial communities from boreal shield lake in IISD Experimental Lakes Area, Ontario, Canada - Sep2016-L227-6m | ecosystem: Environmental > Aquatic > Freshwater >...
GTCTTTCTTTGTGCGGAAACTCTGCCACTCATTCTCGAAGATGTAATCCCCGGTCCACTGTTCTTCCCATTCGCCGTTATCATCATTCTTCACCCGGATGATTTCCCGTTTGCTTTCAAAGTTGAAATCCACCGCCCAGTAATCAATCCAGTCCGTCCATTGCCGGGTCAATACGTCACGGGTGACGATGCCGTCCTTGTCCTTGCTCACTTTCACGATCTGACCTTTTTCCACCACGATCCGGCTGCCCTTGTTCTTGATGGCAGTCTCTGCATTGGCTATTGAGTCCTGTGAGTAGAACACCGAAAAGTCCGTCAGTTCCACCGCCACGCTGCATTGGCGTTTTGTAGTGTTTATCAGCGGCTTGACTTCGATATAGGACACATCGTGGAAAACCACCTGGTTCTTTTCCACCGCCCGCTTGTCGAACACCTCGGCGGGGATGTATTTGGGCGAGATGTCAATGCCTTTGCTCCGAGCCTCATCCAGCACGTTGGGAAACAGCCCCATTTCGAACTCAAAGCCCAGGATGTCCACTTTGGTGATGTGCTTCTTGCGGCATTCGAGGATGATCTCTTCGACAAACAGGCGCGTTACAGGCAGATTCACCGGCCCGACGGCCACGAGTCGCCCGGCCTTTTTCCCGTGGAATGCGGCAAAGCCTGTTGTCTTCTCAGCTCGGTAGGCCCGCAGGATCAGGTCAAGAAAGGCAGCTTCTTTTTCTTCTAATTGCTTCTGCTGTTCCGCTTCGCGCAGGTTGGGGTTGACACCGATGTAGTGCTGGCGCTCGTATTTGCCCAGGTTGAGGATTTCAAAGGCTCGGTAGTCCTTGCCTGCGGCTTTGAGCTGGCGTTGCACGCCGATCAGTCGTTTGCGAGTGGTGTGGATGGCAAATTTTCCCAAGTCGGTTACGATCCACTTGCGGCCCAGTTTCTCGGCCACAGCCGCAGTGGTGCCAGAGCCACAGAAGAAGTCGGCCACGAGATCGCCTTCGTTGGAGGATGCCTTGATGATACGTTCGAGCAGGGCCTCAGGCTTTTGGGTGGGATAATTAACTCTTTCGTGAGCTACGGGAGCAATAATTGAAATATCCCAAACATCATCCATGGGAGCACCTTCCGAGATTGAGTCACCAAAGTTTGAAGGTTTTCTGGCACCCGTATCGTCGTGGCTGGCAACAATACTGTTATTTTTCCATCTTTTCTTTGTTTCCTCAGTGCGCTCACCATACATCTTATTGAAAATATGCTCACCCTTATTCTTTGTGTACAAGAGTAGCGTGTCGTGCATTTTTTGCCATTCCCTTGCAGGTGTAGGCCAACGCTTGTAATGCCAAATAACTTCATTTAATTGGCTATATTTCCCAAAAACCTCGTCAAGCAACAACCGAATAAAGCTATTCACCCTCCAATCGCAATGCACATAAATGCTCCCATCCTCGGCCAGCAAGTCGCGCATTAGCACCAGCCGCTCGTAGATCATGGCGATAAAGGAATCCGCACCTTTGCCCCAGGTATCACGATAGGCGATTTCTTCCAGGATGTTGGGCTTCTTGGTAAAGGTGTCGCCGCCGATCTCAATGTCCATGCTGAAATCCGCACCCACATCAAACGGTGGGTCTATGTAAATCAGCTTTAGACCTCCCTGCTTCTCAATATCCTCACGTAGCGAACCGTTCTTCAGACTGGAGAGGATAAGCTTGTTATCGCCCCAGATCAGTTTGTTCGTCCAGCCCTTGAGCTGGCGTCCTCGGGCATCCAGGTCAAACAGACTCAATTGCATAGCTGTGTCCGATGACTTTTCGGCGCGCGGCTCGTCCACCTGCTCAATAACCTGAAACGGCAGCACGATATTGCAGACCTCGCTTGCCTTGCCGTTCCAGACCAGTTCCACCTCCCGCTTGTCCTCAAACAGCAGGAAGCGGTACTTCTCCGGCAACGGCCTGTCCGCCTCAATAAAGCGGACAATCTCCTGCTGTTCCTGTTCGGTTAGTCGTGGCATAAAGTTCCTTTTTTTGTCAGTGTTTTACCCGATTCAAGTCAATTGGCACTATAGAAAATATAACAACAGCTTAAGCCGCACGGAGCCATGCGGCTAAGGAACTTCCAGGGAACGCCGCCCAATGCTCAACAACCCTTCACGGTTGTAAAATGGGAGGCAATTTAAAGATTAAAAGCATCGGTCACCCCCGGTCGCTCAATTTGTGATCAGTCTCAAAGCCGATAACAACCAACGAATCCTCCTCTCGATACCCGTGGCAGCGGATTTTTTCTGATGCCCTGAACTTGTATGTTTTTATACCTCGATAGCGCATACCAATAATTCCATGATATTCCTTGTAGTCAAGCCCTCTGTCACTATGTATCTGATCCCAGGTCAATTCTTCGAATTTCCTGAACGTGTCAACGAAAAGAGATTGCTCTGAAGGTTGAATCCCAGGAAAGCCTAAATTCTTATCAACCCTCGAAAAATCAAGTTTACCTCCAGAAAACCGTGCTTTCAGATATGATTCAAAAGAGATTTGATTATTAGCCCAAAGAAATTCCGTAAGTTTACCTGAACGAGTCAGATTCAATAACGGAACAGTTACTCCATTCCGAATGATATTCAACGGGTCCAATGACGCTGATGATAATACAAAGGAAACAACGACATTGTCCCGCTCACAGGCCTCGGCGGGCGAACTGCTCCTGATATCCGCCCCATCAAGAAGGTATGTGGAATCAGGGTTCTGCTTGCTGTCAGAGTCCCAGAACGGCTCTTTGGTAAGGTCGGCAATTGCTGATTTCAAACGGCGAACTTCGTCGGATTTTCGAAATGCATTATTGATAAGAAACGAGTACAGCGTGTTAGATGGAGTGATCATTTTGTCCCACACATCGCTTTTCTTGAGCAGTAGCATCGAAAATCCTTGCATTTCCTTTAGAATACCAACAAACGGAAGAAGACCGTTTCTGACAAAAGCATCTTGATCGGAGAATTGGCCAGTCAGTGAAAGTTCGTTGAAGAGTATTTGCATGTCACAGCCCCAGAATTTGGTCGAGGTCATCGTCAAACTGGTCAAACAGGCCCTTGGGGTGTGTCATTACGCGGCCATGCTCATTTAGGGCAATAGCAGTGTTTTTCGAAAGCGCATTTTCGTCAAGCTGAAAAAAGTGAACCGCCACATCCGTATTGACGATTTCTTTTTTCACAATGGCTTTTCGGATACCATTGAACACATGGTCGCTATGCGTTTCCAGTATAACCTGAATACCCGCATTAGCGGCGAAGCAAAGAAATTCCGTGAGGTCGGATTGCGCCTTGGGGTGCAGGTGAATTTCCGGATTTTCAATGACAACGATATCGTCGGTATTTGCGCTTAGACATGAGACAAGTACTCCGATGGCAAAGCTGACTCCGGAACCCGTATGATAGGGACGGACGGGTTTGCCATTCCCAAGAGAGAATTCCACAGAAAGGCTATTACTCAGACCAAGGTCCTGAATTGTATTCTTGATTCCGAACAGCTTCCCCAGCCAGTAATTGACCTGGTACTCAAGCGTTACGCTTGCAGTGTCAGCAATAAGCGATGGGGCAACTTCTTTCTTGCGGTTTTTGTACAGAAAATCGACAATGAATTCCGCCTTGTTCCCAAGAAAATTCACCCGATCAAAATTTTTTGGATATGAATCCTCCGGACCGATCCGGTTTGCAGGCAGATAATATACATGCCGATTTTCAAGGCTCAGGAGCTTTTGTACTACAACGGATTCGTTAGTAAATGAAACGGCGACATCATTGCTATCGTCATCTGCTGAGCGAAATTCCGCCTGAAAAATTTCTTTGCCACTTACCGCTCCTACTACGAAGTTGCGCGCATTGATCCGATGGTTGCGGCACTCATCAAAAGTGCCCAGGCGCAACCACATTCCATTGAGCGGAGACGATGAATTCTTGACTGCATTATTACATAGCAGAAGAAAGGCCTGGATTGCCGAAGTCTTGCCCGATGAATTCGTCCCCGAAAAAATATTTATCCGACGCAAAGATATTTCGACCGTGTCGAAACATTTGAACCCGTGTATGCGAAGCGCTTCAAGCATTTCGTACCTCCTGAATGATTGTCTCAACAATCCCAAATCTTTTGTAAACACTGATGTTGCTGTCGACGGTATATGTTGTACTGAGAATAAAATTCTCATCAGAAAGAAGTTTCGCGAACTCGTTTTTTATACTTTCATGTTTTTTTTGCGGCAGATCAATCAATTCAATTATCAAGTAACTTGCCGTTTCAAATAGCGCCATACTGATTGGCCGACGCGGTCCACCGCCTTTTTTCGGCAACCGGAAACATCCCGCGCCCAAAACTTCTACGCATGCATTCATGGTTTTATCGAACAGCGCCGGAAATTGCGCACAGAATGCGCTGCCTGTTGGATCGTTCAAAAACATCATCGTTTTACCGAGGAAATCCTCAAGGTCGCTGCGATATTCAACCTTGGGGAATCCCTTTTCTTTGACGGACAAAAGCTGCTTTTTGCGCCAAAGATAAAAACCGATCAGTCGGAGAACAAGATATTTATCCTTCATACGGTCCGGCTTAATCGCTTTTTCAGTCGCTTTTCTGAAACTGTCAAATGCCACAAGCGTATTCAACAGTTTTGTTGCATATCCCTGATAAATGGCATTTCTCATTTCCTGATTATTCAGCCGGGTACCGCCACGATTAACTCTGTCAAACAAGTCGAAGGTGACACGATCCTGAGTCGGCGGTTTGATTACATGCAGTGTGAGCGGACAATCTTCGATCTTGCTCTGCTGCGCCTGGGTCAGGTACTTGTCGAACTTCGTTCCGTTCTTTGTCGTTTCACTGAAGTATGCGCCGTTCAAGTCCTTCAAAACGTTGAGATTCTGGAGCGTAAACTCATGGCTCATGAACTGAAAAAGAGTCGTCAGGCGTTGGCGCCCATCTACGATAATATAGACACCCTTATCGTCCTCTTTCACGTAAATAAGCGGAAGGGGAATTCCCATAAGAATTGATTCGATCAATTCACTTTTCTGCTTTGCCGTCCATACTACTTGTCGTTGATAATCAGGGTCCAGTTTGATGAGAGGCGGTGTTTTATCAAGCTTTCGCTTGAGCTGAAAAACCGAAGCGCTTTCCGGGGCGATGTTGACAATCGCATCGGGGTAAATACTTGACGTATCGGATTCCGTAGAAAGCACGTTTTCCCTCAATTCCGCACCAAGCGTTTCCTCTCCCTCGAAGGTATCTTCGGGATCAAGTGGTTTTGTTTCTTCTGACATTTTATTTATAGCTCCATGGTAGCGTTCCGGCTCCACGCTGCAGATCGTTGAACCCGCTTCCTGTATCTGAGTCATCAGGAGTTTATCGTCCTGTTCTTTTTTGGGCTTCAGCTTGAAAAAGTTGCGCCATTATTAACTCAGCGTGTTTGATAAGATAAACTGATGATAGCGTCAATAGAATTATCACCATTGCGTGCCTTTTTTTGGCGCTTGTTTTGCTTCCTGAACAATAAATTTGGATTATTTTCCCCCTTTGTATTCCTGAAAACAATCTATCAAATGCTTGAATGAAGTCGGCTTGTATTTCTCAAAACTATCCTCGTCCACATAAACGAAGTCGTAATTCACGTCTGTCTGCACCCGGTTCACATCTTCACACCATTGCCGCAGCCGCTCCATTTTCAGCGGTACGTCCAAATCTTCCCGCCCCTTCGTTTCGGCAATAAAAATTCGTTTGTCGGACAGCTTGATCATAAAATCCGGGTAGTAGTTGGAGATATCGCCGCCCGCGTTCACATAATCAAGCTTGAAATGCACTGCCAGGTAGTTCTTAGCGTAAGAAACCACATCGCCGCAATCCTCCAGAAATCCGGCAAACTTAAGCTCCAGGAGGCTGTCGCCAATGACGCGGTTGAACACGCTTTTCTTGGGGACAAGATAGCCCTGATCCTTGGCCACAAAAGGCCGGGTCTGGCGCAACTTGATCGTATCCCTGATTTCGGCATCGCCTTTGTCCCGGACAGTCAGCGCATTGATAGCCTCTTTGAAGGTCTCAATCAGTGTCCTGGTGGCGGCCGGTTCTGACAGGTTGCGCAAGGTGTTTGGGTCTTCCATATCCACCGGACTATCAAACAAGTCCGCCTTCACAAACGCCTTGATCTTGCCATACAGTACGTCATAACCACTGACTAAGCGCAGATCCTTCATGATGCTCTGCGCGAAGTAGCCAATCACGCTGCGATAGTCGGCAGCGCCGGTTGTGTCGAGAATCGTGGTATGCGTAGTCTCGCCGGTGACTATGTCCTTGAATACGATCTCCCGCTGTTCTTCTTCACTGAATTTCTTGCAGGCTAATCGCCGATGGCCCATCGCAGCGATGTCCAGATCGCCCAGGCTTTTGTATTCCCTGTAAACACGGGGAGTCAGCACCGGAATTTCAATATCCAGTGCGGCGATGTCCTTCTTCTCGTTCTCTTTGTCAACTTCGATCACCAGCGGAGTTTTCGCCTTCGTTCCTTCCCCCATGTCCTTTTGCTCCAGCACCACGCCTTCGGCCTGAATGGATTCCACAAACTCCATGAAGGCATTGGTGCCGATCACGCTGACGTACTCTTCCACATCGCCGGGATACATCTTGCGCAGCCCCCGGCCCAATGTCTGCTCGGGAAGAATATTGCTCGTCGCAGAATAGGCGCGCAGGCCAACGATGGTGGTGACATTCTTCACATCCCACCCTTCTTTGAGCATCATCACCGAGATAATGGCCTTGTACGGGCTGTCCATTCCGTCAATCTCATTGGCCTGCTTGCGCAGTTTCGCCAGTTCGTCCTTGTCCTTACCCGATGCAGATTCGGAAATATCGCCGTTGTTCTTGGTGTGAATGACCAGTACGGCATCTTTATCGGCAAATTCCAGATAGGCGGCCCGCAAATACTCTGCCACGTCATCGCAGTTGCGGGTGTCGTCGGTCATCACGAACAGGATCGCTTTCTTGCCCATCTTCTCGTGTTCGGTGTATGCCTTGCGCCATTCGATCACGCCCAGATGAATATAGTCAGCATATTTCTCGGTGTACTTCGCGCTCTGCCGTTCACTCAACTTCGAGCGGCTGGCGGCATCGGGCAGGACGGGATGCTTCACGATGTTCTGCGATATGGCCTCCACAAGCGGGTAATCAGTTACGGTCTGCACGAAAATCGACCCGTTGTTGTGCTTGGGCGTGGCCGTTGTATCGACCTGCATGGAAAGAGCCGCACCTTTTTGCTTCAGTCGGTTGTGGATGTCTTCTATGGATTTGAACCAGGCCATGCGCGGATCATGAATATGGTGCGCCTCATCATTTAACACCATCAGTTCGTCAATATCCCGGACGATCATGCCCAAATCCACTTTGGAATCCGTAGTCGCGCCCGTGGGCCGCTTGCCCAGAAAATAATCCCGCATGTCGTCATCATCGGGCGAAGGCGGAATGTCGTCTCCCGAATAAACCCGATGAATATTAGTCAGGAAGATATTGCCCGTGGGCCGGGTGATACGCACCTCGTCTTGAAGATGCACCGTCAGTTGAAAATCATCGCGCCAGTTGCGCCCATCGAATCCGTTGTCAGGAATCACCGGGTCGGCAAAGAATATGCGCAGCCCCTGGAAATCCCTGTAAATCCTGTCCAGAACAATGATGTTGGGCGTGATGACCAGGAAGTTGCGCGCCAGTTCAGATTCCGGCTCGTAGAGCTTGTGATAAAAACTCCACGCCAGCGCCAGACTCAAGACCTTGGTCTTGCCGCTGCCAGTCGCCATTTTCACCACGAATCGCCGCCAGCTCTCGTCGAACATGCTCCCGGATACAAGACCGCTTGCATCGTAGCGCATCAGATCATGTTTGTCCTTGACTCCAGCTACGTCGTAGAGATAGACAATCGTTTCCAGAGCCTCGCGCTGGGCGAAGTAGTATTGAAACTCTACCATGATTTCACTGGTCTTCGGCAACAGATGCGGCGTGTTGAACCACCAATTGAGCAGGCTTCGGCTGGTGTCAGCCGCACCCACATATCCACCGTCCCGGAACACCTTCACCTTGCGGCGCAGTTCCGCCACAAGCGGCGGCGCGCTGCTTTCCCGCAACGCCTCATCAGCGTGAAACCAGCGGATACCAGGATCAAGAATTGCGTACGGGGATTGCGGAAAGTCTTTATGCAGGGCCATGTTTGTTACTCACTTTTCTTTTTTGCAGGTGTCTCAGCCTTGCCGAGTTGCTTGCGCTGTTTGGTTTCAATTTTTTGGATGCTTTCAGCCACCGGCAAATCTTCGGGCATTGTACCGCCCAATTCCTGAATGGTTTGCCGTACCTTCGCGCCGACTTCACGATGCGTCCGGTTCGCGGCGCCTTTCCCCTTCACCTCGTCCCTGCGCAGTTTTTCCTCTGTCTGTGTGGCCCGGAACAGGTTTGCCGCCAATTCCGTGCTACCCATATGATCCAGAATCTTCTGGCTCTTTTTCAAGCCTTTCTGCCGGTGAATGTCTTCCTGTTTCAGTCCGCCATAAAGCCCCATATATCCGTGATTTTGAAAAATGGCGTAGTCCATGGGTTGAATAACACCCGCATCCTTGGCGGCGTTGGCCAATTGTTCGTTGTGATGGCGCATCTCTTCACGCAGCAGAACCCGCCGCTCTTCCTCAATACTCTCGTCCGCCAGTTCCTGACGCCGCGTCTGGATGGCGAAATATGTTTGACCATGCGCCACGATCTCCTTTTTAGGATCGGCGTTCTGAATGGCGAGGTAACAGGCGTAGCGCGATAGAAGAATGGTTTTAACCGGCCGCTGCCCACCCTTCCCTATCTCGATCATTTCGGTGACATCAACGAAATGATCCTCGATGCGGTGTCCGCTATTGAAACATGCCATTTTGGCCTTTTCAACAACCCCCTCAAAATTACGATAATCGCCGTAGCTCAGTACCCCGGCAAACTCACGGCTTGACCAAAACTCCATTTGTGCATCGTTCGCGCGTTTGATCCTCTCAAAAGGCGAAAGATTCCCCCCATCGGTATTCCCTGTTTCATTGCTCATAGTTGAAAAACTCCTTTCGTGTCCCGAAAATTTTTAAACCCATAGAATTCGGTTGAATTATACGTTTATGTCAACAATCGTCATCGTGTCATTGCCGAAGATGTCCACCACCTTCACCGCAATATTGCGGCGACCCGGCGCGCATTCGTGAAAGATGCTTTTCAGCTCCAAAGACCTGTCTTTCTTTGTGCGGAAACTCTGCCACTCATTCTCGAAGATGTAATCCCCGGTCCACTGTTCTTCCCATTCGCCGTTATCATCATTCTTCACCCGGGTGATTTCCCGTTTGCTTTCGAAGTTGAAATCCACCGCCCAGTAATCAATCCAGTCCGTCCATTGCCGGGTCAGTACGTCACGAGGATAAGCTCTTGTTATCGCCCCAGATCAGTTTGTTCGTCCAGCCCTTGAGCTGGCGTCCTCGGGCATCCAGGTCAAACAGGCTCAATTGTCTGGTGGTGTCCGATGTCTTTTCGGCGCGCGGCTCGTCCACCTTTTCGATAACCTGAAAGGGCAGCACGATATTGCAGACCTCGCTTGTCTTGCCATTCCAAACCAGTTCCACCTCCCGCTTGTCCTCAAACAGCAGGAAGCGGTACTTCTCCGGCAAAGGCCTGTCCGCCTCGACAAAGCAGACAATCTCCTGCTGTTCCTGTTCGGTAAGTCGTGGCATAAAGTTCCTTTTTTTGTCAGTGTTTTACCTGGTTAAGAACGATGGGCGCTAAAGAAAATATACGTTTGAATTCAGCGGACAACGCCGGCTCTCCGGCACCATCCGCTGAATGACTGGTTCGGCAATGCTAACGGTTTGCGTTAGTGGCGTAATGTTTGGGAGTAAACGCTTTGTTTGCTTTCCGCCGCGATTTCAGCTTGACTGTAATAAAGAATGTTGCATTATCAATGCTTGTAATTAAAACCAAAATTCCTTCTGATCTTGGTTCGTATTTGTTTAAAAGCGCGGCCAAGCTGGCTTTAGAGTTTATGTCATCGAATATTTCAAGAATATCTTCTCTGGTTCTGTAATCATGTTCATTGGGAATGCGACCATTTATTACTGAATACGCATAAACAAGCATCGCACCCTTTCCTTGTGATAAGTAGCATTCTCTGTATACCTTTGAAATTTCAAACAAAACTGGTTCAAGTACTGATAAAGCCTCATCTTTTTCTTTCTTCCACAACATGATTTTTCTATCCTATCTATAGTTGAATTGTATTTAACGTTTTTCTCTGCTCCTTTGAGCAATCCAAGCATGGCTTTCCTGTGCCCAACATGAACCGATGGTTGTGACGGTCCAACCCCATTGACAGTTTATTTACCAAACGGACATTTCGGATATGAACAGGTTTTGCAATCCAGACAAAACGCGCCGTGCCCCATGCGAGCCATATCCATCCTGGTAATGGAAACGCCTGCCAGAAGACGCGGCAGAAACAGGTCAAAACTTGTGGTTTTGAAAAACAGGGCGCAGGCCGGCACGCCTATCACCTGCACGGCGCCGATGCGGGCCAGCAGCGTCATTGCCCCCGGCAGAATGGGCGCGCCATAAAGTATGTCTTCCGCGCCGGCTTCGATCAAGCCCTGGCGGGTGACATCATCCGGATCCACGGAGAGCCCGGCAGTTGTCACCAAAAGATCGACTCCGGCGGACAGAATATCCCTAACACCTTCAAGGATCGCTTCTTGTTCATCCGGAACAATTCTGGAGTGGACAACGGAGCATCCGTATTTTTCGGTTTTGCCGCGGATGATGGGAATAAAGCGATCCTGTACCAGACCCCGGAACACTTCCGTGCCGGTAACCAGTATTCCGACCTTTGCTTTTCGAAGCGGTAGTATCTGGAAAAGCGGGCCTTGTTCCAGAACCTGCATGGCTTTTTCAAAATCAGTTCTTGGCAGAAACAGGGGAATAGCCCTGGTTCCGGCAAAATCCTGCCCTTCCCTAAGCACTGAATAGCCTTTTCGGGTGGCGCACATCACACCGGAAATCCTGTTGAAGATTTCCAATTGGTGATCGCTAACTACCAGGAGTCCGCCGATGGCAGCCTTGAAATTGATTTTGCCTTCATGGGGTAGCTCTATATATGTCACACCTTTTCCGGCCATTTTCGCTGCAAAAGATAGAGCAACCTCATTTTCGTGTACCCATCCATCGCCTGGCCCCTTGCCGTCGTCCACATATACGTGCTGTTTTCCCATCCGGTGCAATTGGCAAAGATCGCCAGCGCCGATGATCTGCCCTTTTTTAAACACCGCTCCCTTGCTTTCGCCGGGAATGATTTCCGTCAGGTCATGGAGGATTTTCCGGCCGACGGAATCCTCGACCGGCGCGCTATGAAGCACAGGCATGGATGGCGATTCGGCCGCCACCAGGTATGGCGACTGGCCCTGACATGCGCGGCAGATACGCCCGTGATCCAGCGGATAGGCTTCGCCGCAGAGCGGACAGGACGCAATACTGTTCTTGTGCCGTTTTTGGAGATACTGCGGCTGAATCGTTACCGGCTCCACACTGCAGATCGCCGAACCCGCTTCCCGTATCTGAGTCATCAGGAGTTTATCGTCCTGTTCTTTTTTGGGCTTCAGTTTGAAAAACCAGGTATTAATTTCAGAAAACGCCTGAATTTTTCGGGTATCGACAAATACCCGGAATCCTTTCCCCTGATACTTGTCATACAGGCTTAGGGCATAGCGCCCAAGATTGAAGACCCGGAGCCAGCCGTTTCCTGTCGTGCATGGTGTCAGCAATTGTATGGCATCCGGAAGGCAGTATGTGGTTTCGCTGATCGCGTCAAACAAGGTGTTTGACGGGAGTTTTTGCATCGCAAAATCCACCATGACGCCGCCGATAACAACACCGGGTGCTCTATAACCGTGAAAAGATTCCACGGCATCCAAAAATTCTTCATAAGTGTATTCGCCCACAGTCGGAGATTGACCGGGCAAGGGAGTTTGGTTCGACATGATTTTTTATCCTGATTATATTTTTATTATGCCGTTATTGATTTAGCGTGTTTGATAAGATAAATGAATGCTATCGTCAATAGACGATTTACCACCATTGATGATTTTATGAAAGGAGGAAGCTACAAGAGGTTATCAGCCGAGGATTTTTGCCCTTTCCTGCCAGATCAGGGCCGGCATTTCGATTTTGACTTTTTAAAACGGCTTGATAAAATCAGAAACATCGTAAAACAATATTTTCCAGTACAAAATAACTGAACATGAAAACTTCACGATCAGAGGTGATTAAAATGACCAACGCAGTATTTGAAACGGCATCATTAGCAGAAATTCAACTGAAGAACCGGATTATTCGTTCAGCAACGCATGAGGGAATGGCTGATGAGAGAGGTTTTCCAACTGAAAAACTGAAAAATCTCTATATCCGTTTGGCAAAAGGAGAGGTTGGCGCAATCATTACCGGGTATGCTGGAATTCAGGCTGATGGGAAAAGCAGCTTATTCGCCATGTTGATGATAGATAATGATGATTGCGTCCGGGCGTATCAGGAGATAACCAAAGCTGTTCATAATTACGGAACTGCTATAATCATGCAGATAGCGCATTGTGGAAGACAGACTCGCTCGAAATCCACAGGACTGCAAACGGTTGCTCCTTCGGCGATACGAGATGCGTTTTACAATGAGGACAAGCCGAAGGAATTGTCCGAAAATGAAATCAGGCAAATTATCGACAATTTCGTTTCAGCGATTGTCAGAGTAAAGCAAGCAGGTTTTGATGGCGTTCAGCTTCATTTGGCGCACGGTTATCTGCTATCCCAATTTTTATCCTCTCATTCAAATCGGCGAAAAGATCGTTGGGGCGGTTCAACGGAAAACAAGTATCGTATTGTTGACGAGATTTTCAAGAAGGCAAAAGAACGGGTTGGCGTTTATCCCATCCTGGTGAAAATGAATGCTTATGATGGGCGCAGAAATGGAATGAGAATTGAAGAATCGGTTCAGATTGCTCAAATGCTTGAAAAATCTGGTTGTGCGGCGATTGAAGTATCCTGCGGAGTCATTGAAGATGGTCTGTACTCGATGCGCGGAGAAAAACTCCCGGCTGATGCTGCAATGGCATATACCTTCAAGTACAAGAATCTTCCGGGACCGATAAAGGTGATTGCAATACCAGTTTTAAAGGCTTTCATGAAACAGCCGAAGCCCCTTGTGAAATATAATCTTGACGCTGCGATTCGAATAAAAGCCGCCGTGAATATTCCGGTGATCGTTGTCGGCGGGATAAACAATATAGATGATATCAACACCATTATCCAGAATCATAATTTGGATTTTGTTTCCATGAGTCGTCCGTTTATTATCGAACCCGGTATCGTGAGCAAATTCAAAAGTGGAACCCAGACTCATTCAAAATGCATCGCCTGCAACTATTGTGCTATCATTGGCGAAGAAAAACCATTGAAATGCCATTACGGGAAGTTGAAGTAAACAAAAACATGATATCTTGCACAACCCTTCACCCCCGTAAATTCAAATTCTCAGCCGTCCATGCAGACTGGGTCAGCCGAACAAGTAACAGAACAAGTAACAGAACAAGTAGCCGAACAAGCAACCGAACAAGCAACCGAACAAGCAAAAAGATTGTTCATCTGCCTGCAGCATCAACCTTTATCGATCCGTAAAATCATGCAATCCCTGGAACTAAGACATCGTCCAACATTGCTTTATGATTATCTAAAACCTGCCATGGATGGTGGGTTTGTTGAGATGACCCAACCGGATTCCCCCAAAAGCCCGACTCAGAAATACCGGCTGACGAAAAAGGGAGAACGGCTTTCCAATGAAACTTAAATTCAAAAAACAACCTTTCCAGACTAACGCCGTCAATGCGGTTGCGGCCTTTAAGCGGCCTGCTGCAGATGGTTCCAGCAAATGGGTAATCGAGGAATATTTTGAAACCAACTGGGCGGATGCCACGACACCTGCCATTCCGCTACCTGTGGCGCTTGACTTGAAGGCCCTGTACGAGCAGATGCTCTTTGCCTATATCAACCTGCCGCCACGCAACGGGGAAACTTTGGAATCCCTGGTGGAGCGGGTAAGGCTGACTCGGAAATATCGACGGGAACTTCAGGCGCTGGAAGTTAAGATGAAAAGTGAAAAGCAGTTTAACCGCAAGGTGGAACTAAACGCCAAGGTGCGGGAGATGCAGGGCATATTCACTTCATTGATATAACGAGAGGAGTCAGGTCATGAACAACATTAAGCTGTTTGAATCTAAACAGATTCGTTCTGTATGGGACGAAAAAGTTCAAAAGTGGTACTTTGCCATTGTGGATGTTGTATCAGTTCTCACCGCCAGCGTTGATTCAGGCGCATACTGGCGAAAACTGAAAGAGCGGCTGAAAAAAGAGGGTAATGAAACCGTGACAAATTGTCACAGTTTGAAAATGATTGCGGCAGACGGGAGGTGCTGTTGCCGGCAGCACGCGCATGGACATTGAAAAACGGTCGGGCAAACCGGTGATAACGGGTGAGAATTTCAAGGGATTGACCGGCAAAAGAAAGAAGAGGATATCCTAACGTAGGGGCGGGTTTCAAACCCGCCCCTACGGAATGAAAACTATTGAAAAAAGGAATCGCCGTGGATAAACTGAAAATGCAGAGCCCCAATCTGGTGGATGCCAATATCGAAAAGATAGCCGCTCTTTTTCCCAATTGCATTACCGAAGATCGCGATGAAAACGGCATATTGCGCCGAGCAGTGGATTTCGACCAATTGCGGCAGGAACTCTCGCCCAGCTTGGTGGACGGGCCACAAGAACGTTATACCTTAAACTGGCCCGGCAAGAATGAAGCGATTCTAACGGCTAATGCGCCTATCGCCAAGACCCTACGTCCCTGTGAAGAAGAGAGTGTTGATTTTGAGAAGACAAAGAATATCTACATTGAGGGCGATAATCTGGATGCGCTTAAGCTTCTTCAGGAGACATATCTGAATAAGATCAAGATGATTTATATCGATCCGCCGTATAACACAGGCAATGATTTTATCTATGACGACGACTTTTCAGAAGACACTGAAACCTTCTTGAAACGATCTAATCAGAAGGATGAGGCTGGGAATCGTCTTGTTGCCAATTCTGAATCAAATGGTCGGTTCCATTCTGACTGGTTAAGTATGATCTATCCTCGCTTGAAACTATCGCGTACTCTATTGAGGGAAGATGGAGTGATCTTTATCTCAATTGATGACAATGAGATGCATAACCTGAGAAAGGTCTGCGATGAAGTTTTTGGAGAGAGCAATTTTGTTGTTGAAATTATATGGAAAAAACGAAGTACACCACCAAATGACAAAGTAATTGCTGCACAGCATGAATATATTTTGTGTTTCGCAAAAAACGGTAATAACGCTGGCCTCAATCTCAGACACAGATCTAATGAGCAAATTGCACGATATAAAAATCCCGATAATCATTTAAAAGGGCCTTGGACTGCAGGTGACTTAATGGCAAATGTGAAGGGAGGGCGATATGTTACTTCCCTTTATTACCCAATTATCAATCCAAGAACTGGTCAAGAACATTATCCTTCGTCAAATGGTAATTGGCGATTTAATAAAGACAAAATTGAGCTGCTTTTGAAAAACAATGAAATTTATTTTGGTGAAGATGATCAAGGAAGGCCAAAGTTAAAAAGGTTTTTGTGCGACGTAAAAGAGGGCATTACATGGACATCGCTATGGGATTTTGTTCCTTTTAATACTGACGGCTCAAAAGAAATGACTGAAATATTTGGGAACCTTTCCACTTTTGAGAATCCAAAACCTAAAGGTCTTATACTTGAGACTTTAAGAGCTGGCTCGTCAGTGAGTGATATCATTTTAGATTTCTTCTCCGGCTCTGCTACCACAGCTCATGCAGTCATGCAACTCAACGCTGAAGATAATGGCAATCGTAAGTTTATCATGGTGCAACTTCCAGAGTCTTGCGATGAAAAATCAGAAGCCTACAAGGCAGGTTACAAAACCATCGCCGAGATTGGAAAAGAACGTATCCGTCGCGCCGGCAAGAAAATCAAAGAAGAAAACCAAATCACCGCCAAGAACATCGACACTGGTTTTCGCGTCTTCAAGGTGGACACCTCCAACATGAGGGATGTGTATTACACGCCCGACGAATTGAAACAGGGCAATCTGGAACTGTTCAAAGATCACATCAAACACGACCGCCGCCCGGAAGACCTGCTGTTCCAGGTCTTCATTGATTGGGGACTGGAACTTTCCCTGCCCATCACAAAGGAAAGTATTGACGGCAAGACCGTCTTTTTTGTCGATACTAATGCTCTGATTGCCTGCTTTGACTTTGGTATTACCGAGGAGCTGGTCAAGAAGCTGGCCAAGCACAAGCCCCTGCGGGCGGTTTTCCGTGATGATGCCTTTGGCAGTGATAGCGTCAAGATCAATGTCGAGCAGATTTTCAGACTTCTGTCCCCTGGAACTGAAGTTAAAGCAATTTAAGGGGGTGTTATGAGCCATGAAGATTTAACCACAAAACAGATGAAAACGGCGCAAGATAATTCTCTACTTGATCGTGTTGTCCTGATTTTAGAGCAGGCTCGCTCCAATGTGGTAAGGACCGTCAACGGCAGTATGGTGACTGCTTATTGGCTGATCGGACGAGAAATTGTGCTGGAACTCCAGGGTGGTGATGAACGCGCGGAATACGGGAAGCGAGTGATTGAAACTCTATCTAAAAAGCTGATTGCAAGATACGGCAGAGGATTTTCAACCACCAATTTGTGGTATTTTAAACAGTTTTATGTTGTCTATCAAAATCACATGCAGATTCTCCACCCATCGGGAAGAGAATCAGATGACCTGCCAATTCTCCACCCAGCCGGTGGAGAATTGGGAATGACCACAAAAAAAAGTCGGCTATCGGGTGACGAATCTGTACATTGTTTCAATCCCCAATTGAGCTGGTCTCATTACCGCGCCTTGATACGGGTCAGCAACCCTGAAGCCCGGCTTTTCTATGAAAAAGAGGCGGCTGAGTGCGGCTGGAGTAAGGCGCAGCTTGAGCGTCAGATACAGACCTCGTACTTCGAGCGGATTCTCAAAAACAGAGGGCGCGATGGGCTTCTACCTGCAAACAGGGAAAGGCTTCCGGGAGAAGCCCTGTCACCCATCCATCTGCTAAAATCGCCATACATACTGGAATTCCTTGATTTGCCGGACAGCCCCACCCTGCACGAAAAAGACCTGGAACAGGCTATAATCAGCAATCTGCAATCATTTCTGCTGGAATTGGGGAAAGGATTTTCTTTTGTTGCACGGCAGAAGCATATCCGCTTCGATGACGATAATTTCTATGTGGATCTGGTTTTCTATAATTTCATACTCAAATGCTTCGTGTTGATTGATCTGAAAATAGGCAAATTGACCCATCAGGATGTCGGTCAGATGGATGGCTATGTTCGGCTTTTTGAAGACCGCTTCAAGGTGACGGGCGATAATCCAACCATCGGATTGATCCTGTGTTCGGACAAGAGCGAAGCCGTGGCCAAATATTCCGTGCTGAGTGAAGGTAAACAGATATTCGCATCCAAATACCTGAAGTTTCTGCCGAGCGAGGAAGAACTAATGCTGGAGATTGAAAAAGAGCGGAATCTTATTGAGACTGCGTTACTGGAGGCGGAAAATGAAGCTGAAATTTAAGAAACAGTCTTTCCAGACTAACGCCGTCAATGCGGTTGCAGACTGCTTTGCCGGACAACCGAAAACCGAAGGCGTTACCTATCGAATAGATCCAGGTAAAATCGGTCAAACATATAAAAGCGGTCGAACCCAGTCTGCAATCGATTTTTCTCAGTCTGGATTTAAGAATCGAAAATTGATCCTTACCGCGGATCAGCTTCTGGCCAACATCCAATCCGTGCAACAGAGACAGAATCTTCCTCAATCGGCAACACTGGTCAGCACCAGGATATGCGCCTTGAATCTCGATATTGAGATGGAAACCGGAACCGGTAAAACCTACTGCTACATCAAGACAATGTTCGAGCTGAACCGCCGCTATGGTTGGTCCAAGTTTATCGTTGTAGTGCCGTCGGTGGCGATTCGTGAGGGTATCTATAAATCCTTCGATATTACCGCTGAACACTTCATGAAGGAATACAACAAACGCGCCCGTTTCTTTATCTACAATTCCAAACAACTGCATCACCTGGAACAGTTCTCCTCGGATGGCGGTGTTAACGTCATGATCATCAACGTACAGGCATTTAATGCCCGTGGACAGGATGCGCGTCGCATCTATGAGGAACTGGATGATTTTCAGTCGCGGAAACCGATTGATGTCATCAAGAGCAATCACCCGATCATGATTCTTGACGAACCACAGAAATTGGAAGGAGCCAAGACATTCGATTCACTCAAGGAATTTTCGCCGCTCGCTATCCTGCGCTATTCTGCAACACATAAAACCGAACACAATAAGGTCCACCGGCTGGATGCCCTGGATGCCTACAACCAGAAATTGGTCAAGAAGATTGCTGTTCGCGGTATCACCGTCAGAGGTCTGTCCGGCGCCAATGCTTATCTCTATCTGGAGTCCATCCAGATTTCTTCGGGTCCACCTGTTGCCCGTATTGAGTTTGAGGTTAAGCAACAAAACGGCATCAAACGGATAGTCCGCAAATTCGGCAGGAATGATAACCTTTTTGACCTTTCTGCTGGACTTTCCCAGTACAAGGGGTTTGTAATTGCCGATATCAATGCGGTTAATGATACGGTTACTTTCACCAATGGCGTGACTCTGGAAGCCGGTGAGGCAACGGGTGATGTCAATGAAGCTACGCTACGACGCATTCAGATCCGGGAAGCGGTCAGGGCGCACCTTGAAAAAGAGCAGGCTCTCTTCCCTCTGGGGATCAAGGTGCTGTCTCTCTTCTTTATCGACGAAGTCGCAAAATACCGAAGATATGACGATGGCGTTGAACAACCCGGCGAATATGCCCGAATGTTCGAAGAAGAGTATCAGGATGCCAAAAATGACATCCTGTTGTCACTGGAACCTCCTTATCGCAAATACCTTAACGGGATTAAGACCGGGAAGACCCACAACGGTTACTTCTCCATCGACAAGAAAAGCAATCGGCTTGTTGACCCGACTGTACGTTCAAGGAGTACGGAAGCGGATGATGTGGATGCATACAACCTGATTCTAAAGGACAAGGAGCGACTGCTCTCCCTGGATGAGCCGGTACGCTTCATATTTTCCCATTCCGCCCTGAGTGAGGGATGGGATAACCCCAACGTATTTGTCATCTGTACGTTGAAGCACAGCGACAGCAGTATCCGCAAACGTCAGGAAGTGGGACGTGGCCTGCGTCTCTGCGTCAATCAGTCGGGTGATAGATTGGATAGCGACAGCGGGGTCAATGTACATGACATCAATCTCCTGACCGTTGTCGCCAGTGAGAGCTATAAGGATTTTACGGCAGGCCTTCAGAAAGAAATATCCGATTCTCTTTCCGACCGACCGCGTAAGGCAAATGAAGCATACTTTACTGGAAAGGTCCTCATGACTACGGAAGGCGAAGTTAAGGTTACACCTCTGATCGCCAGGCAGATTTCCCGATACCTTGTAAAGAATGATTACACTGACGATAACGATGGCATTACCGCCGCCTATCATGAAGCCAGGAAGAACGATTCCATGGCGCCATTGCCACCGGAGCTGACACCTTATGCTCCCCAGATAGCACTGTTAATAGATAGTGTATTCAGCGATGCCGCTCTCCCAGGGATTGACGATGGCCGCAAAACCAAGCGCAATCCGCTGAACAAAAATCTTGAAAAAGCTGAATTCAAGGCTCTTTGGGAAAAGATAAACCGCAAGGCCGCCTACACGGTTCATTTTGACACCCCTGAATTGATCAACAAATGCGTGACTATCCTTGATAAAGAATTACAGGTTACCAAGCTTCAATATACCGTCCAACGTGGTGAGCAGAGCGATTCCATCTTGTATGAGGCGCTAAAAAATGGTCAGAGCTTTGATATCAAAGAAAATGCAACGGGATTTATAAAAAGTTCCGTTCATTCGGCTGTCAAATACGACCTGATCGGCAAAATCGCCGAAGATACCCAATTGACCCGCAGCACCGCCGCCGAAATCCTGAAAGGCGTCAACGAAACAGTTTTCTCGCAGTACAGCCAGAATCCGGAAGACTTCATGACCAAGTCTGCTAAACTTATCAACGAGCAGAAAGCGACGATGGTTGTTGAGCATCTGACCTATAGCCCTGTAGATGACAGGCATGAGCTTCACGACATATTTACCGTGGACAAGCAGCAGGATTTCAGCCGTGCAATAAAGACAGATCGCCATGTTTATGATTACGTCTTCACCGATTCCAATACCGAAAAGGCATTCGTGAAAGCGTTGGACAAGAGCGTTGAAGTGGTTGTTTATGCCAAGCTCCCAAAGGGCTTCTTCATCCCAACACCGGTCGGCAACTATAATCCGGACTGGGCCATCGTATTCAAGGAAGGATCGGTCAAACACATCTATTTTGTCGCCGAAACCAAAGGCTCCATGTCTTCCATGGAGCTAAGGAAAATTGAGGAATGCAAGATCAACTGCGCTCAAAAATTCTTCGCTGGTATCACCACAGATCAGGTCAAATATGATGTTGTCAGCGATTATGCAAAGCTGATGGATATTGTGAAGTGAGTAGAACGGTACAGCGGCTATGGAATTGTCGCTGGTTTTAAAATGAGAAAATACATGTTCCCCCGGTGCTGAAGATGTCCGGCCGCCAGCTCCGCATAAGGGCCGTTTCCCCAGAAAACATCCGCTCGGCCAGGGCCGGTAATGGCGCCGCCGGTATCCTGATTCAGCGCAAATCTTCCGAATTCTTCCCAAGTTCCCAACTGTCCCGCTTCAGTCATGGCGGGTTTTTGCGTCTGAATATACATCAGGGCCGCAGGTGGAAAGATTTTTTTATCAACGGCAATTGAGCGGCCCGGAGTTAGCGGCACATTCAGGTTTCCAAATGGGCCGTCCGTTTCGATTTTAAAAAACACATAGCTAAGATTGGTGTTTAAAACCGCTTCCTGGTCCTGGGGATGGGATTTCAAATAGGCGCGAATAGCCTGCATGGAGATTTCCGATTTGGGAATTTTTCCCTGATCAATCAAAACCTTGCCGATGCTTCGATAAGGATGTCCATTTGTAGTATGATAATGGACGTTCAGGGTTTTGCCATGATCCAGCATTATTTTCCCGGACCCTTGAATATGCAGAAAAAACAGATCCACCGGATCACTAACCCAAGCCAGAGCATTGCCTTTGAAGATTTCCCGGTTTTCGATGGTTTTACGATCATAATAGGGAACGAGCGTCTGCCCTGTATATCGGCCAACAAGGGTTTCTCCCGAATATTTGGCTGAAAACGCCGACAGCTCAACGGTAACCAGATCGTCAGGGCGGCTGTAGATGGGATAGCGGTAAATGGCCGTTTCCTTGAGACTTCCCGTTAATACCGGCTCGTAATACCCGGTGAAAAGTACTTTTTCAGAAACTCCGGCAGCCCGGTACACATAAAAATCTCTTCGAACCATGTTAGTAACTCGATCCGCGGAGGGTCCGGCTTGAATGAATTCCTGAAAAACCTCAAGAGATCGAATCAGATGGGCCGCAGTGTAGGAATCTGCGCCAAAAACAAAGGCGCGGTCCCTGGGAACTTTTCTTAAATACGCCAGACTCATTTGAATGCCGTGGTTCAGCCCCTCATAATTCAAATCATCGTATAGAGTCGGATATGCCGAAGGGGATAGTTTGACAAGGACCTGCTGGTTCTCAACAACAGACGGAGCATTGAAGGGCGCGCAGCCGAACAGGAGCAGGACCATCCCCACTGCTATCCGTGACAAGTTCCTCAAACCTGGCAAGCTGATCAAGAATAGGCTCTTAGACATGGTTTCTTTCGTCGAGTTTGATGTGGTGCAATATCTCACGGTTGGACAATTATTTGTCTTTCATCGCTTTCTTGGCGACATCACGGCTTCGCGGCTTTGCGCGCAACTTTTTTCACAGCTTGCTCGAAGTGCTTTTCCACCGGTGAAGGCTGATTGATTTGAATTGCGCGGTGTTTTTCATATTCGATCTGGGCGCGCGCTATAGCCTTTTCATGTGAAATCGTACCCTGATGCGTGAGCAGCTCTCGCCCGCTCAATTTGAGAAAATCATCAAGCCTGTTAATCCAGTCTTGCATGTACATCGGTTTACGGTTGAGAGCCTGAATTTCGGCAAATTCCAAATAGGCATTGACGATACGATTGAGCATATCAAGCTCGTCCGGTGTCAAATAATTCTTGGCGATGACTGCTTCGCTTTTGCTCGGTTGGCTCCCCATCCAATGGATAAGCCCCGTATTTTCTTTTTCCGCATCCGCCCGTCGATACACGACTTCCGCCGCCGTCTGGCCGTGGGCGGCCCAATGCATCTTGTTTTGCACCGTTGCGAAGAACCCATGAGAGGCATCTGTCCCAGGATCATAGTCGATACTGGTGGCATAAATATCCAGCACCTTGCGCCAGAACACCTTTTCTGCGGATCGGATATCCCGAATACGCGTTAGCAGTTCATCAAAATAGTTCCCGCCGCCGGCCCGCTTCAGTCGCTCGTCGTCCATGGCAAAGCCTTTGACAATGTACTCGCGCAGACGCTGGGTAGCCCAGATGCGAAACTGGGTGCCCCGATGGGATTTTACACGATAGCCGACAGAGATAATGATGTCGAGGTTGTAATAGTCAACCTGATACTTCTTGCTGTCAGCGGCAGTTGTTGCAAAATTTGCAACAACTGATCCTCTCGCCAATTCACCCTCGGAAAAGATGTTCGAAATGTGCCGGGAGATAACCGACTTATCCCGTTGAAACAACTCAGCCAGCTGGTTAAGGGAGAGCCAGCAAGTCTCACCCCGAAAGGCGACTTCCAATCGCGTCTGTCCGTCCTTGGTCTGGTATAGAAGGAAGTCGGCGGGTTCAGGCTCATTTTGCAATTTATTGTTCATTATGCCGATGCCTCATTGGTAAACAATAATAATCCTTGGCATTGATCATCGTTTCGGCCATTCGGGTTTATTTTCAATGCCGCCTGCTATTGCCTGATCGCTCACCGGATGGAATGCAGTAATTTTAGGTCACATCCGCAGACGACTGCCAGAGCTCGATCCGATTTCCTTCCGGATCGAAGAGATGAAAAGCGCGGGCGCCCCAGGGGTGTTTCTGGATTTCAGTCGGCTCTAACCCGCTTTTTTGGGTATCCGCCCATGCTCTGTCAATCCGATCCACTTCCCATGACAGGGTGATTCCTTTTCCGTGAGAAGTTTTGATGGAAGCTCGTTTTTCGTCCGCAATGCTGAGCCGTGACATCGCGTTCAGGGAAAACTCCACAAACCAGTCCGTGGAAAAGCTGACGGACAATTTCAATTGGTCCCGGTAAAACCGGACCGTTTCTTCCCATTTACTGCAATAAATAATCGTATTAGCGGCCTTAATCATTTTGTCTTCATTCCTTATCTTCCTGGATGATCTGAACGGGTCTTTTTTCCACGGGAACCCCACTTGCCAGATTCGCACTCCCTTTGGCCGAGACGCCAATATCCGTTAATCTTCTGCCTGCTGGCGCCACACGCTTTTCATAAGAGCCAACCAGTTGGTTATAGGTGGTAACGCAGCGGTCGATGTCTTTTCCCAAGTGGTGAAAATGGCCGGCCATAATACAAATCCGATCGTAGAGTTCACATCCCATGCTATGAATTTCGCGAGCGTTGGCCTCGCCGGCTTCCTGCCGCCACCCGAAGGCTATTGTCTTTAAAAGCGAAATCAGCGTGGTGGGAGTCGCCAGAATCACTCCTACCCCCGCGCCCTTTTCGATGAGATCAGGGGCGTGGGAAAGGGCGGCGCTGAAAAAGTTTTCTCCGGGAATAAAGAGAATCACAAATTCCGGAGATGGCTGAAATTGCGCCCAATAGCTTTTTGCCGCCAACTTCTGGATATGGGCTTGAACCTGCCGGGCGTGGGCTTCCAGGAGTCGTTTTCGATCCGCATCTGTTTCCGCCTCCAGAGATTCCAGATAGGCGGAAAGAGGCGCCTTGGCATCTATCACGATCCGGCGCTGGCCCGAAAGGGTTACGATCATGTCGGGCCGCAAAAGCCCATCCTCCCCGTTCACGGAAGTCTGCTCAACAAAATCGCAATGATCCGCCATGCCGGATATCTCCGCCACCCGCCTCAGGGTCATTTCACCCCACCTGCCGCGAACATGGGGAACCCGAAGCGCTTTGGCCAGATTGCCGGTTTCCTGGTGAAGAATAGCCTGGGTATCAATCAGGGACCGTATCTGTTCAGAGAGTCCGCCGTAGGCGTTTTGCCTGGATCGCTCCATTTCCTGAACGTGGTGATCATAGCGATCCAGCGTGTCTTTAAGGGGCTGGACAATCAAAGATGCAATTTCGGAGCGATCTTCGACCAGAGACTTATAATACCGGAAGTTCAGTCTGGCTCTGGATAAAAACCAGCCTGCCAGAAATCCTGCAAAAAGACCGGCGGCGGTTCCGCCAAAAAAAATAATGAGCATCTGGGTATTCATGAGGACCGGGTGTAGGTACCGCTTTTTCCGCCGGCTTTTTCCAAAACGCAGATATCGGAAATAGTCATTTCCCTGTCAACTGACTTGCACATGTCGTAAATGGTTAGGGCGGCAATGGATACAGCAGTTAAGGCCTCCATTTCGACCCCCGTCTGGTCAATGATGCGCACGGATGCTTCTATCCGGATAATGCTTTTTTCCGGATACGGGAAAAAGTCGATCTGAGCATGCTTGATGTTCAAGGGATGACACATTGGAATCAAATCCGATGTGCGCTTAGCCCCCATGATGCCGGCGATGCGGGCGGTTTCAAGAACATTACCTTTTTTCGCGGTTTGGTTCTGAATCATGTCGAAGGTGCAAGGCTTCATGGCGATGATTCCCTGTGCAACGGCGATTCTTAGGGTCGGCGGTTTATCCGATACATCCACCATCCGCACCCGGCCTTGTGAATCTATATGTGTAAAAGAAGACATTTGTTATTCTCCTGAAGGCTTATTACATAGAAGTTTGAACCTTTGGAATGGTAATTCAGATCAGGATGATATGACAAGGTTTTTTTCTCATATCCTGAAAAGATAAGGTTCTGATCAGTATCCTACTCTCAGGCACAAACGCTCATGGCATGGTCTATGCCGCCCGCGTGTCGCCCCTACCCACCAACCGTAAACCAGAACGTCGCCCCCTGCTCCACTTTTGGCGAACATAGGATTGACTTCATAGATATGCCCCGTCAGTGAATCAATCAGAGCAACACCCATTGGCGCTTCCATGAACAGTTTTTTAAACCGTTCCTCACTCTCCTTCAGCGCATCCTCGACCATTTTTTGATTAACGTATTTCTGTGGCATCGTCACATCCCTATGGATGATTCATTCCAGGTTTTAAGCTTCCATCCTGTTTCAGAATGGGGCGGGGGTGGTAAGGTTTTGGAGGTTACTCTATCCCGCCCAACCGCTCCGATGTCGCAATCGCATATATCTGCCCGGCCTCATCCAACAGAGCGGTAGCGGTCAATCAGACTTCCACGACCGTGCCGGCTTTGGTCAGCCGTTCTATGCCTGTAGCCATCACCTGTTCAAAATCATCTTCAAAAGCGCTGGCTGTAATGGCAGTGACAGGTATGGCTCCGCCCGCCGCCGTGGCCTTGATCGGGAATTTGAAATAATTGCCTGCAAGACCGGCTACGATCAGAGCAAGGAAAAGTGGCAGCGTATGTTTCAGTTGCTGCAATGAGATGCCTTTGTTCAAAAACTTCATTGAATCCCTCCGTCAAAACTCATTATTTTTTTCGGTCAACATACTTCCGTCACGCTCTTCCCTATTCCTGATATTCATTCTTGATCGCTATAATCTCATCCTGAACCGCAAAAAAAGCGTTCACGACATCCGGATCAAAATGGCTTCCTTTTCCTTCCTGGATGATGGCGAAAGATTTTTCCACAGAAAAAGCTTCCTTGTAAGGTCTTCGTGTGGTCAGGGCGTCAAAGACATCGGCGATGGCCGTGATGCGGCCCACCAGCGGAATCTGTGTCCCTTTCAGGCCCCGGGGATAGCCGGAACCATCCCAGCGTTCATGATGGGTAAGGGCG
>Ga0194052_1000469_pt1 | contig 26248 bp, 18 predicted proteins | sample SepL226m_MetaG_FD_160117 | JGI IMG/M metagenome (GOLD analysis project Ga0194052, IMG submission 160117) | Anoxic zone freshwater microbial communities from boreal shield lake in IISD Experimental Lakes Area, Ontario, Canada - Sep2016-L227-6m | ecosystem: Environmental > Aquatic > Freshwater >...
AGTATATACAATAGTATCAGTTTGAAATATTTCTGAGGAGGTGGTTTTATTTTTTCTTTTTTAACCGAGGCACGAAAAGAAGGCGAACTTGAAATTAATCGAAGAGGATTTCTAAAAATGGGTGTTCTGGCTGCTTTTCTGGGGATGATTCCGGCAGCGGCTCTTTCCGCAGTTCCTCAAAAAACCAAAATCGCAAAAGCCGGACAATCCAAAGCGCTGCATTTTTTTAATCCCCATACTGGTGAAAAACTGGATGTGGCCTATTTCGCCAAAGGACGATATTCACCAGCAGCGATGAAAGATGTCAGTTATTTATTCAGAGATCACCGCTCGGGAAGCATTAAAAATATTGATCCGCATCTTCTCGACTACCTTTATGGCATGTCCCTCAAGCTGGAAACCCGCTCGTCCCCGTTTCACATAGTATCAGGATATAGAACTCCTGAAACCAACGCCATACTTTGTCGGGAAAGCGGAAATGTCGCCAAGAACAGCCTGCATATACAAGGCAAAGCAGTTGACATTCGCTTACCAGATCGAAAAATCTCTGCCGTAAGACGGGTTGCGGTATCGCTGAAAAAAGGCGGGGTCGGATATTATCCTTCAGAAAACTTTGTTCATGTGGATGTTGGGGATATTCGCTGTTGGTAATGCAGTTAGTTTGTTGCTCTCAGATCGGGTAAATTATCCGCTGGAATATAGTGGAAGGTATCCTTAAGTTTTGCTTTAATAGCCCTTGAAAGTGGCGGATCCCGATCGTAAATGTCAGTTCCAAAGTGAACAGTTCCCGTCTCGGTTACCCAGGCTGTCCAATAAAGGAGGTGGACCGGGATGGGGTCCTTTATGCGAATCACTGTTGCTACACCGCTTTCGATTGTTTCCTTGATCTTTTGGCTGGACCACTGTGGATCATTTTGAAGAAGATATTTTGCCAGTTCAACCGGTTTTTCAATACGGATACAGCCGGAGCTGAAATCTCTGGAAGCCCTTTTGAACAAACCACGTTGGGGTGTATCATGAAGATAGACAGAAAACTTATTGGGAAACATGAATTTAATTCTGCCCAGAGCATTTGATGGACCTGGATCCTGCCTAAGTCTGTAGGGGAAATTAGTGGAAGTCACCCGATACCAGTCGATCGTTACCGGATTGATTTCTGGAGCATCTTCACCCCAGTTTCCAAATACTTTGATGTGATGTTGAGTTAAATAAAGCGGATTTTTCCGGATAATGGGGAGTTTGTCCTCAATGGCGATCTTTACCGGGATAGTCCAGAATGGATTCAAAACCAGATATTTCATTTTTTCGCTGAAAACAGGCGTTCGGCGATAAGCCTTTCCTACAACCACCCGCATTTCCAAAACCGTAGCTTGATTCTCCACAACCGCCAGACTGTAATCGGCAATGTTCACAAGTATATATCGGGAACCCAGGTCACGGGGGATCCATCGCCACCGTTCCAAATTAAGCTCTATCTGGCGTATTCGATCTTCAACCGGAACATTCATCGCTATCAGGGTACTGAGGCCCACCACACCGTCCGGCTCAATCCCATGCCGTACCTGAAATTGCTGAACCCCTTTCATCAAGGATTCGTCAAACTCGGTGGGTTTGAAACTATGTTTATGTGGATCAATATCTTCGGTTACGATCAGGCGCTTTCGGATTTTATCTATCCGATCATGAACATCGCCGATTTTCAAGCTTGATCCTGGAGGAATAGAAGGCCAGCCGCCTTTCTTCTGAATGTAGCTATAATGTTGAAGAGCATTCCGCAATCGGTAATAAGCGGAATGCACAGGACGAAGCCCTTCGAGAAACGATTCTATCCCGTTTGAATATGCATTAGAATTCAGAATTGAGGCAATGTCGGTTGGTGGATTGAAAAATAACCAGGTTGAATCTACAGAGCCAGGAACTACTCTGCCTGTGAGAAGATGAGAACTGAAAAGTAAAAATGCGTCAGTGAGCAAAATATCCAAATCAACCTGTTTTTCAAGATCAAAAGACTGTCTCTGAAGCAGCGCTTCTTTGAAATCATCAATCAAGGTTTTTATCTGGGATAAATGATAATCCTCTGATATCAGTCCATCCAGCTCAGCCTCCTCAATGGAGTGGACGAGCTGTTCCGCCTGCGGCGTAAGACCGGTATCAATCGTCCATAATGGTTTGAAATCACATTTTTCATAAAAAGATGATATTACGGAATGATAGTAAATGTAAGGGGAAAGAGCAGATATATCAGTATCTTTTATATTCAGTCTTCTTTCCAAAAAGTATTTAAATTCTGCTGGAGCGATTTTTGCGGCCAAACAATTACCAGGGCTGGCGCAGATGAGTTCTGTCCCAAATATCGCGATCAAACAAACGACAACAGTATATACATAAACTTTGCTTTTTATCATATCGTGGAACTGTAACATCTCAGGGAGACAAAAACGCCTTAACATTGTCAAAAATTTCATCAATATGGTTCGCATCAATCCATTTTACCTGTGAATCAGAATTAAACCAGGTCAGTTGCCGTTTGGCATAGCGCCGCGTGTCTTGTTTCAGCGTTTTAAGGGTGTCATCCCAGTTCAGATGTCCTTCAAAAAAATCCAAAATATGTCGGTACCCTATTGATTGAAGGGGCTTTAACACTGATGTGTACCCTCTTTTCAGAAGGGATCTGACTTCGCTGCACAGTCCTTCTTCCACCATCAAATCCACCCGATAATTAATCCGCTCGTATAATACTTCTCTTTGTCTGGTAAGTCCAATTTTTAGAACGTCAAACAGAGGTGGCACCATTTGGTGTTCCTGGTGACAGAACGAAATGGGTTGGCCGGTTGTTTCATAAATCTCAAGCGCCCTCACAATTCGATATGTGTCGTTGACATGAATTCTGGTTGCGGCTATTGGATCGCATTCACGTAGTCGGTGATAGAGTTCGGCAGTCCCCTTGTTATGCGCTTCTTCTGTCAGCCAATTGCGTATCTCCAAATTTGATGAACCGGACTCAAACAATCCATGAATCATGGCGCGAATATAAAAACCGGTTCCACCTACGACCAATACAGGGATGCCCTGTTCAGCAAGCTGAACGATAATATTCTGGCTCATGTCTGCATAACGCTGGGCATCAAAGGGATCATCAGGATTGACGATATCAATCATGTAGTGGGGAATACGCGCCAGCTCAAGCGCCGATGGTTTAGCGGTTCCAATGTCCATGTACCTGTAAACCTGCATGGAATCGGCACTGATGATTTCAGCATTCAGTACAGAGGCGATTTCAATGGCGGCCGAAGTTTTACCGACTCCGGTAGGGCCGCATAGTACAGCTATACGGGGAGGAAAATTGGTTTTCATAACCTTTCAAATGAAAAAAGAAGGGTCTGAATCTGGGGGAGAAGTCAGATAAACTGAAATAAGGTAATTCGGTGTAAGGCGCACATTTGCATGGCGCCACTATACACCGTCTTCATGATAAACAAAACATGACCGTTAATCCGGCTATTTTTTCTTTTGTTTCTGTTGACCGACACGTACTTTCTCTTTGGAAACTGTTTCGGAAAATTTTGCGGCATGGAATGCACAGCCAACTTTGATTTTTTTATCTTCCACCCACCGCATCATAAACGTAGGATTGGGATAAACCGAACAGTCGCCACTGGCATTAATCTTTATACAGCCTTCACAGTGAGCGGTAATGTTTGCCATTGACGCCTTCCTTTCATTTGAAACATAATTAAAAAAGGGATTACAGCAATGTGTAACCCCTCTGGTAATCGAGTGGCGGGAGCGACGAGGCTCGAACTCGCGACCTCCGGCGTGACAGGCCGGCGCTCTAACCAACTGAGCTACGCCCCCGTTTCTTTGCGAATTGCCGTACCAGAACCAGCACAAATAATCTGGTAGGCGGAACAGGGCTTGAACCTGTGGCCCTCGGCTTGTAAGGCCGATGCTCTCCCAACTGAGCTACCCGCCCTTCTTTTTCAATCACAAAGAGATTGAACTTATACAGAAAGTTACAAGGAATGTCAAGAAAAAAAACAAACCACAAAATCAAACCAAATGATGTGCCTTGTGAGATTCCAGAGATTGTTGAGAGATGATGTCAAAAGCCATGTCATTACCACTAAACAAGGGAGTTCCAGGCGTCAAAATCAATGCATGGGTAAGCACTTCATCCATGTGATCTACTAGAATAAATACCATTTGCCTAGCGATGGTTTCCGGAATATCTTTTAAGTCTCTTTCATTTTCCTTAGGGAGAATAATTTTTTTAATTCCTCCCCGATGAGCTGCCAAAATCTTTTCTTTGAGACCACCGACCGGAAGGACCCGTCCTCTCAGCGTAATTTCACCCGTCATGGCGATATGACGATCAACAGCCCTGCGGGTTAGTGCAGATACAATGGAAGTACACATGGAGATTCCAGCGGATGGGCCGTCTTTGGGGATAGCCCCTTCCGGAATATGAATGTGAATATCAAACTGTTTGTGAAAATCCCTGTCAATCATCAAGTGTTCTGCGCGGGATCGGACGAAACTGATAGCGGCCTGTGCAGATTCTTTCATGACATCTCCCAACTTGCCGGTAACGATCTGCTCTCCTTTACCCGGCATGATCAGAGTCTCAATATTCAGCAATTCGCCGCCTACCTGCGTCCATGCCAGCCCAGTTACCAGCCCGATCTGGTCCTTTTCCTCAATCAAACCATGTCGATGTTTTGGTGGGCCAAGATATTTCTGAATCAAGCGCGAATTGACGGTTGTGGCATCGGTGGATTTGTTTTTTACAATATCACGGGCAATCTTGCGGCAGATGGAAGCAATCTCCCGCTCAAGATTTCTAACGCCTGCTTCACGGGTATAGCGTTGAATAAGGGATAAAATGGCATTTTTTGTAAATTCTACAGTTTTCCCTTCAAGACCATTTTGCTGAATTTGTTTGGCAATTAAAAAACCTCTGGCAATACGATATTTCTCATACTCAGTATAGCCAGACAAACGAATGATTTCCATTCTGTCCTGAAGGGGAAGTGGAATGTCCGGAAGGGTGTTGGCCGTAGTCACAAAAAGGATGTCCGACAGATCGTAATCCACATCCAGATAATGGTCATTAAAAGATGAATTTTGCTCCGGATCCAGGACTTCCAACAGAGCAGCAGACGGATCTCCTCTGAAGTCCATGCTCATCTTGTCAACCTCGTCCAGACAAAAAACCGGATTGTTGACACCTGCTTTTTTTAATGACTGAATGATTTTTCCAGGCATGGCACCTATATAGGTTCTGCGGTGACCACGGATCTCCGCTTCGTCTCTTACCCCTCCAAGGGAAAGGCGAATATATTTTCTGCCGGTTGCACGGGCGATGGATTTGGCAAGAGATGTTTTTCCCACGCCAGGCGGGCCGACAAAACACAGTATCGGGCCACGCACTTTTTTCACAAGGGATTGAACCGCCAGATACTCCAGAATGCGTTCCTTTGGTTTTTCCAGGCCATAATGATCCTCGTTCAGGATTTTTTCAGCTTCGAGTTGATCTTCCTGGACTTCAGTTTGGTCATACCAGGGAAGGCTGATCATCCAGTCAATGTAGTTTCGAACCACTGTTGCTTCCGCCGACATGGGCGCCATCATCTTCAGTTTCTTGAATTCATGCATGGCCTTTTCTGTGGCTTCCTTGGACATTTGTTTCTGCTGAATATGACTTTCAAGCTCCTTGAGTTCATCTCCTGCGTCCTCTTCATTGCCCATTTCCTTTTTGATGGCGCGCATCTGCTCATTCAGATAGTAGCTTTTCTGGGTCTTATCCATCTGTTCCTTGACCCGAGTTTTGATCCGCTGGTCCATCTGATAAGCATCTATTTCCATCTTGATCAGGCTTAGTAAAAGCGTGAGGCGCTCGTTCAGGGAAGCTGCTTCCAGCAGGAGTTGCTTATCCTCAATCTTGAATGAAAAATGAGCAGAAACGGTATCGGACAACCGAGAAAGGCTGGCGACAGTCGATATGGTATTCAGAAGTTCCTTGGAGATATTTTTGGCCACATCTGCGTATTCGCGAAAAGCGGTAACAATTGCTCTGCCCAGTGCCTGGCATTCGGCATCTTCGACAAAGTTTTCAGTAATGTGTTCAATTTCAACCTGGAAAAAATCTTCCTGGTGTATAAATCGTCTGATTCGGGCCCTGGATTTGCCCTCAACCAGGGCCTTGACCGTCCCATCAGGAAGGCGCAGGAGCTGCAGCACCTTGCCAATGGTACCAACGAGACTGATATCATTAATATCGGGATTTTCTTCGCCGATTTTTTTTTGAGTCGCCAGAAAAACATTCTTCTCGTTGTTCATGGCATCCGCCAAAGCCTTGACAGATTTGGATCTGCCGACAAACAGCGGCGCAACCATGTGAGGGAAAACCACAATATCTCTCAGGGGCAGCAGCGGCAGCAGGGTAATCCCTGGGGGCGGACCATCTTGTCTGAATTTTTTTGTTAAATTAATCATTATATAAGGAAACCATCATGCCTGTTTTTTTACCGGTTCATAAAGCAATATCGGTGATTCGTTATTGAGGACGACATCTTCATTGATAACGCATTCTTTAACGTCTTCAAGAGAAGGAATTTCATACATAATGTTCAGTAGGCAGTTTTCCAGTATAGCCCTGAGACCTCTAGCACCTGATTTCCGTTTGAGCGCCTCACTGGCGATAGCTGAAAGGGCGTTATCGGTCAAACGCAAATTGACCCCTTCCATCTCGAACAATTTTGCAAACTGCTTGACCAGTGCATTTTTAGGTTCTTTCAGAATTCGAATCAGCGAGCTTTCAGTGAGTTCATCAAGTGTGGCAACCACCGGAAGTCTGCCTAGAAACTCCGGAATCAGGCCGAATTTGATTAGATCCTCGGGCCGAACCATTTTCAACAATTCGCCAACATTATGATTTGATTTTTCGATAATCTTGGCACCGAAGCCCATCAGGTTAGATCCTAACCGGCGCTGGATTATCTTCTCGAGACCATTGAATGTTCCCCCGCAAATAAAAAGGATGTTGGAAGTGTCAACCTTTACAAAGTCCTGCTGAGGATGTTTTCTGCCGCCTTTAGGCGGGACGCTCGCCGTCGTTCCCTCAATGATTTTAAGCAGAGCCTGCTGAACCCCCTCGCCGGATACATCACGGGTAATGGAAGGATTGTCTGATTTAGAAGCAATCTTGTCTATCTCGTCAATGTAAACAATGCCACGCTTGGCTTTGTCCAGATCGTAATCCGCATTTTGGAGCAGAGACAAAATGATGTTTTCGACATCTTCTCCCACATATCCGGCTTCTGTCAAACTGGTTGCATCAGCGATGGTAAACGGAACATTTAAAAATCTGGCCAGGGTCTGGGCCAGAAGGGTTTTCCCGCTTCCAGTCGGCCCGATCAGAAGGATATTACTTTTTTGGATTTCTACATCATTCTGACTGACTAAAGAATCCAGCCGTTTGTAATGATTGTGAACCGCAACCGCAAGGATTTTCTTGGCCCGGTCTTGCTCAATAACATAATCATCCAGTATTTCCTTGATCTGTTTGGGTACCAAGGATCGCTGCTGGGAAGAGGTGTTTTGCTCGGTTTCTTCTTCAATGATTTCGCTGCACAACTGGATACATTCATCACAGATATAGACAGCGGGACCTGCAATCAACTTGGCCACTTCTTTTTGGTTTTTTCCACAGAAAGAGCAGAAGAGGTTGTCCATTATATCATCTTTTTTTGCCATGTTTATGCCTCCGTTTTGGCCAGTTGATCCAAATCGTCCCTATTGGCGATGACATGATCAATAATTCCATATTCTTTGGATTCTTGGCCGGACATGAAGAAATCACGGTCTGTATCTCTTTGAATCTGTTCCAGATCTCTTCCGGTATGGAAAGCCAGAATATCGTTTAAATTGTCCTTCATTCGAAGGATTTCCTTTGCCTGAATGGCGATATCCGATGCCTGCCCCTGAGATCCGCCCATGGGCTGGTGGATCATGATTCTGGAATTCGGGAGCGAGTAGCGTTTGTTTTTTGAGCCGGCGGCCAGCAGCAAAGCCCCCATGCTGGCTGCCTGGCCAATGCACACGGTAGTGATATCTGGTTTGATATACTGCATGGTATCATAAACAGCAAGCCCGGCCGTAACAGATCCGCCAGGGGAATTGATGTAGAAATTGATTTCTTTTCCGGGATCTTCCGATTCCAGAAAAAGCAATTGAGCGATCAGCAGATTGGCGACCTCATCGTTAATGGGAGTTCCCAAAAAAATGATTCTATCTTTAAGAAGCCGTGAATAAATGTCGTAAGCGCGTTCTCCGCGGCTGCTCTGTTCAATGACCATGGGTATTAATGGCACTGAAATTCTCCTTATGTAATAACGTAAATGTTGTCTGAAGTTGGGCTGTTCGGTTAATCAAACGATAGCAAATCAGGAACCCGCTACCTGCAGGTACTGAGATTATTACTCTTTCCATTCTAATTATACTGTACACGGGCATAAACTGTACTTTTCAATTCACCGCAAAGACGCAAAGAAGACAATAATTTCATTAAATATTTTCTTTGCGTTCTTTGCGCCTTTGCGGTGAATCAAAACTCGGTCATTGACCGCTCGAAGTATAAATGCGCAATTATCGTACTAAATATTATTCATCGTGTGAAGACAATAACTGACCTTCCAGTACAGGTTCAACATCCTCAATGGTATTGCTGTCACGGATAAGTTTGATTGCCAGTTGTTCAAGGAATGTTTGTTTGAAAAGCATCAGTTTATCGGGGTGCTGGTCATAAAACGATTTGATTTCATTAACTGGTTTGCCATAAGATACCGCCATATTATGCAGGGCGGTTGTCAAATCTTTGTCTGCAAGCATCAAATTCTCCTGAGAAATGATTTTCTCAAGAATCAGATGTCGCTTAAGCTGTTTTTCAGCAGTATCGCGATATGTTCTGGCCAGCGATTCATGGCTCACGCCACGAGATTCCATTGTGATTTGCTGCTGTTCAAATGAGAGCTCAATCTCCTGAATAATCCCTGCAAGCTCAATGTCAATCAGTGTGTCTGGTGCTTCAAACGGGGCTCTTTCAATCAAGGCTGAAAAAATCTGTTCATTGACTTCCTGCTCAGCGCGCTTGTTGTAGCCTTGCAGCAGATTGTTTCGAATGAATGTTTTTACCTCTTCAATCGTGTTAAATTGCCCAATTTTTTTGGCAAAGTCGTCATTGATTTCCGGAAGAATCTCTTCACGGATTTCATGAATACGAACATGAAATGTCACTTCCTGACCTGCAAGGTTAGTGTTATGGTAATCTCCTGGAAATTTAATTGAAAAATCTTTATGATCGCCTGGCATCATTCCAACAATACAAGCATCAAAATCTTTGGAAATATTGGCTGCTCCGATTTTTAAAGTCATGTTTTCTGTCTTCTGGAGTTCCGGATGGGTGACTCCGTCTCTAAAGGCTTCGTAATCCATAACGACAAAATCGCCGTCCTGAGACGGGCGGTCGGGTTCAACCGGTTTGCGTTCAGAAAGATTTATCTGGAGCATTTTCAGTTGAGCTTCAAGCTCAGCTTCAGAAGGTTTATAAAGCGGTTTTTTTAAGGTAAGCCCTTTAAAATCAATATTAGGGATATCAGGACTGATCTCAATTGTTGCGCTGTATCGATAAGGAGTGGCTGGATCAAGTTCCGGCGGAGTAATATCAGGATGGCGCAGTGGGTTAAGGCCGGACTCTGTAATGGCATCCGCAAAAGAATCCTTAATCAGCCGGGAGGTTACATCTTGATAAACATCCTTTTTATAAAGCCGTTCAATGACCGATCTTGGAATTTTCCCTGGACGAAACCCTTTGATCTTGGCATTTTTGTTCAATTCTTTGTAGGCAGCTTCAATTTCCTTAAGGACTTCATCTTGGGGGATTTCTATGTGAAGTACTTTTTTTACAGTGTTTGTGTCTTCTACCGTAAATTTCATTAGATTGGTTCCATTTCTCTTTTAAGCAGTTTTGACGTATTTAACACTCATCATCGTGATGGAAAAAACAGTTTGCAAAACAGAATCCATCTTGGAGGATTGTGAAATACAGACATCACAAGTCCATACATGTCCAGTTTTTGTCTCCGGCACTGTACATAGAACTGGATCGATTTGCAATTTTTGTAATATCTGATTTCATTCCAGTGGTACTTCAAAAACGCAATTAGCAGCAGTTTAAAGTGTATATACTGTGAACAGTCATAATCTGCAACTCCCTCGTATTTCCTCCCTCTCAGCAGTGGGGGGGGAACAAAAATGCAAATTGCACCGGTTTACGGTATATATATCAGAAACATACGGGAAATTTTGTGTTGGTGCGAGAGGGGAGATTTGAACTCCCATTCCGTTTCCAGAGCTGGATCCTAAGTCCAGTGCGTCTGCCAGTTCCGCCACTCTCGCATATAGGTTAAATAACTGAATTATTTACTGGAATGAATAAACGACAAATAGAATATTTAAATTGATAAGTTCAACCACATAATTCCTGCCTAAAATAATATGAAATGCATAACATGTCAAGCATTATTGAAGAACATCTTATAATGTCAGTATGTTCTATTTATTATTCGAATAACCGTCTCATCGACGAATAGCAGCTTAACTGTTCGTTTCTGGGAGTTAATAGTTAAATTAACATCATTAAATCAGGCTAATATTTCCATTGATTTTAAAAACTGATCGTTGTACTCATCTGCAGATTACAATTGTCTGAAAAAAAAACGGGACTGGATGGTTTATATCTTGCTTGATTTAACAAACCATGGTAGGTAGGAGAAAATATTGACGGGGCGTGGCGCAGCCTGGTAGCGCACCTGCTTTGGGAGCAGGGAGTCGGAGGTTCAAATCCTCTCGCCCCGACCAAACTACAACGGCCTTTTGCAAAAATTTATGCAACCGGCCATTTTAATTTGGTAGTGCATCATGGTCGTACATACTGTAAAAACGCATCAAAATAAGCCGATGGTACAGTGGTGCTAAACGGAAAACACCCCTATGGTTTCGACATAGGGCGCGGGGCTGCCGCTGGCCGCTGCTTAACAGAGGCCAGGGCAGACAGATTAACGTTTGCCCTGCCTCTGTTTATTATGTTGAAAGTTAATATCCAGTCAGCCGTATTCCGTCCGGGTCCAGAAAAATTAACATTGTGTTTCGCAGCTCGAATTCCCCCAGCCCGGTCACTTTTATAAAATATATTTCTGATGTTGCGAACGGATATATCTTTTTTTGATCCGCCCACATGAAAATTGCGTTTCCGGAACACTCCGGCCTAACCGTTGACGATGAAAATTTCATCAGATATAATTCATGGTCAACAGTCAACGGAGCATTTCTTTTGAACTTCCACAGCCTCGAACATACCCTCGGCATATGTGACTACTGTGCGATTTTTACTCCTGGATATTACGGTAGTGGCTCTGCAAACAGCACAGTTGTCCATTTCGGCAATGAAATCGATGCGAGGAAGATGGCACCCGTTCGAGCCAGTTGCCCTGGCTATTTCCGTAGAAGACCAACCTCCCTGCTCAGCAACTGACCAAAGAAGATTCAGCGCCTCGAAGGTTTTTTTTTTCCCCAGCATCGTCGAGGTTGTATCGGTCGAAGACCACTCGAACATGCTGCATCGTAATCGGAGGCGATTGTCCTTTGAGCCGATGTGATACGTCACCGGTCCTCAACCCGGGATGTCGAATTAAAATCAAGAGTACTTGAATAACCACGGCATCGGTGACCGCCTCGGTCGTGAACTTGCGATCTTCGATCATCTCGTGTCGTTTCGTCATCTGTGCCGTACATATCTTCGCGTCTGGATGAACAAAGCACTTGAATGGTTACTGGGGGATGTCGGCGGCTCTTCCGGTAATGGCTTTTGCTACTATCTGCGCTACTTCACATGGGCAGCCGGTATGCAAATCGCCTTTCTCTGCGTGTTCCCCGAACATCTGGCCGTGACTGACCGATGGGGCGACTGTATTGCCTTCCTGACTGCGATTCTCCCGTGGAACCGGGAATATCCTGCCTTCAAAGACCGTCCCCCAGATGGGGATATCCTTTAGTTTCATCGGCTCAACAGTGAGTGGGTCCTGATCAAGGATCGTAAAATTAGCGATCTTTCCGGGAGCTATACTGCCAAGCTCGTTCTCCTTTTGCCACGAATAAGCAGCCTCGATGGTAACGGCGCGCAGTGCGTCCTCAACGCCGATGCGTTGTTCAGCTCCTGCTACACGGCCGGAAGGCGTTACGCGATTGACGGCGCACCACACGAAATTAAGCGGTGAGCTCGGTCCCATCGGCAGGTCGGAGTGAAAGGAAAGGGGAATGTGGCGCTTCAGCACCGAGGCTGACCGCACCATTGCATCCGCGCGCTTTATGCCAAGTCCGAACTGTGCGTATTTATCCGCAAAACCCACGGTGTAGTAAGGGTTTGCGCTGACGATAGCGCCAAGCCAAGACCGTCATCCACCTGGCTGCGAGCATCCACGACGAAGTAACTATAGAAAGGCGTGTCGTCCGAACCCAGGATGGGCTGGTAGAGCTTCCAGATGTCCGGTGTGATGAGCGCGCCCGGCTCCATATAGGCGGTCACGCCATTCTGGTGGAGATACGCAACCATCTGCTTCAGCCCGAATAACTCATCATCTGCGACCCCACCTTGAATACCTTGCTTATCGTTCCTCCGACTGGTATTGTCCACTGCTCCCCGCTGGAGGCAGTCCAGTCAGCGGTCATGATGGGCGAACGTGCCCAGGCTCCAACCGTCGGGCAGGTTGTAGTTCAGGAATGGCTGGAGCAGCATCTGATTGTACGACGAGCGGCTGCCGTCACCGGCGAATGACCAGCGGTTGTTCGCCAGAGCGCCGAGTACAAATGGGCCTTCCATAAATACAGCGACGGCCGTGGGTCCTGCCGCCCACTTTCCGGCGCCCAGGATGGTGCTGGTGGCGCTGGGCGCCTGGATTACAGGGCCTGCCCCCCAGACAAAACCCGTTTTTGAGGCAGGGGACAGAAATTTATTCCAGAGGATATGTTCGGCTCCTTGTACGGTTATCCCAATGAACTCAAACAGGTAATCGTCAATCTGATCAGCAATGCCCGCCATGACATTCTGGATCGCCGTGCGATAGACGATGCTTTCATGGCAGGCAGCAGGGGCGGCTGCTGGGAGCGACTTTCCGGATTGAACTGCCACTAAAGGAGGAAACCCTATGAAGAATCTAAAGAATCTTAGCATCCTGCTGGTAGAGGATGAAGCCAAATTAAGGCGCGAAATAGCTGCTTTTCTTGAAATATATTGTGACCGCGTGACTGAAGCTGCCGATGGACTGGAGGCTCTGGAGCGGTTTACCGCGCAACCGGCAGACCTGGTTATCAGCGACATTTGTATGCCGCAGATGAACGGACTGGAGCTGGTGGCGAGGCTAAAAGAGTTGTCTCCGGAAACACCGGTGATTTTATGTACTGCTTTTACTGAAACCACCTATCTGTTGAAGGCCATTGACCTGGGAGTGACCGCCCTTGTCCGAAAACCACTGGATATGGATGAACTGCTGGGCAAGATAGGCACCGCCACTGCTCACATCATTCAGCAATATGAAATCAATAGCCTTTCTTCCGGGCTGGCGGCATCCATTACCGCTCAGTTGGGTGCAGGCTCCGCCATGGAGGCCATATCGGAACAGGTAGCCCGTGCAGCCAGTACTCCCTTCAACCTGCTGCTTCAGGGCGAAACCGGCAGCGGCAAATCTTTTCTGGCAGGAATCATCCACCAGCTCAGCTCCTGTCGCAATGGGCCATTTGTCTCGGTACAAATGGCGGCAATGCCCGAACATCTGGCGGAAGGTCAACTTTTTGGGCATGTCCGAGGCGCCTTCACCGATGCCGTGCAACCCATGGTCGGTCTTGTGGAGTCCGCCCAAGGCGGCACTCTTTTTTTGGATGATGTAGAAACCTGTCCGCTCCGTATCCAGACGAAGCTGCTGCGTCTGGTAGAAGAGAAACGATATATGGCTCTGGGAAACGCAACTGAAAAAACTTGTGACGTTCGCATCATATCTGCCAGCAATCGCAATCTCAGCCAGGAGGTTAAGAGTGGCCGCTTCCGGGAAGACCTTTACTACCGGCTGGCTGACGTTGTTATTACGATGCAGCCGCTCCGGGACATGCGAGACGCCATAATCCCGCTGGCGGTCCGGTTTCTGCAGGATACATGCTGGGTTATAGGCAGGGCTGTTCCGCTTCTGGATAAGGGCGCCCAGTCCATGCTGACCGACAGTGGGTGGCCCGGTAACATCCGTCAATTGAAAAGCGTGATTCGCCGGATACTGCTTAATGCCGACGATGTCGTGACAGCGCCGTCAATTGCAGCGGCGATTCAGGCAGGAGACAAGGGGGATTTACCGGAGCCGGTGTTGACGAACCTGTTTCAGTCTCCGTGCCCGCCGCCTTTTCCCTGCAGCATGGATGCCCTGGAAAAATGGTCATTCGAGCAGGCCCTGGATTTCTGCGGGGGCAAGCGTATGAGAACTGCATCCATGCTGGAAATGAACTATTCCACATTCAAACGAAGGCTGAAAAAACATGGTGTCATACTGGGGCAAGACGAACAGGAAGACCTGTAAAACTCAGGTTATACGGTACAACAATCATGCCATGGTCTATGCCGCACCCGTGAGCTGACGCTCTTGTAGCCGAAACAAGAGCGTCGGCTACAAGAGCGTTTCTCACGCAAAGTCGGTAGGGGCGACCGGCCGGTCGCCCTTACTCACGGTCAATGGTTAAAACCTCGGCATTACTTTGCCGTCCAGTATTTTTTTTAACACAGGTATCCATTATGAGTACTCATTATGAGCACTTATATCCATTTTGCACACCTACTTTCGGCATCATAAATTCATAACCAGTTGATATTACACATAGCGAATCTTTGGCATCATATTTGCTTTGTACTATAGTCGAATTGATCAAATGATGCAACTGGATCGGTAAAAACGGCTGTTCATCCATCCATGGAATTATGATTTTCTTTGCGTCATTTGCGTCATTGCGATGGATTGAAAAGTGCAGTTTATGTTCGTGTACACTAAAAAAAGAGGATCAGATGGAAAAAATGAGTTTGTTTCGTTTATCGTGGTAGCTGTTCAGAGTATGAGGCTGGACAATGCTAAAGGGAGTGATCAGTGGGGTCCGATAACTCCATGGACATATCGATGGTGACGGGATGGCTGATCCAATCGTTATCGTAGGCTCGGACTGGTACGTTTGGTTTTCCTCTGCTGGATACCAAAGGTTTGGCCCATATATGATGAGTTTGCCATAATCTTATGACACTGATTGCAAATCGGACTTAATGCTATTTGACGAGAGTAACGCCTCGCCCTAACATTTTTTGGGGTAGGGCGAGTTGGTGCCACTTCAGATCGGTAACCATATCGCCCAGCCACATATCGCTGCCGCAGGCAAAAGGATGAAGTAACCGGAGGCATCCACAGAGCAGTGCTTGCAGCAGAATTTCAAAAAAAGAGGAATAAGAAAAATGAGAAACCTGAATTACATAAAACATCTATGTTTATTGGCTGCTGTTATAGTCCTCATAGGCTCATTTTCAAACATCGTCGCGGGCGCCGCCGAGAAATCGGCGCGCGAAGTCCCCGATGGACGATCCGTCTATGACGCACCCGATCCGCTGCCACCTGGCAAGCACGGCGATATTATCTGGGCTGTCAAGATTAAAACCGATATTCCCGGCGCACAGGCATGGAAGATACTCTACCGCTCCACGGACATTCACGATACGCCGGTTCCTGTCTCGGGTATGGTCATCGCACCTGCGGCTAAGGCAAAAACCGGCAATCGCCCCGTGGTCACTTATGCTCACGGCACCGCCGGTCTGGCTCGCAGTTGTGCGATTACCCTGGTTGATAACCCTGCCAAGGATGCCTCTTTCTACTCATTTCCTGACAGCCCGGATTCCGTTGATGCAGGTGTTCCCGGTCTAACACAAATGATTGCCGCTGGTTATGTTGTGGTAGCCACAGATTATCAGGGCTTGGGAACCCCGGGTTTTCACCAATACTTAGTTGGTCCAACTGCAGCACGCAATGTGCTGGACGCTATTGTGGCTGCGCAGCAGATTCCCCAGGCTGGAGCAGGGAAGCAGGCCGTGGTGTTAGGCTGGTCTCAGGGAGGCCAGGCAGCCGTCTGGGCTGGCCAACTTGCCGATTATGTCGCCTCTTCCACCAAGATTCTTGGCGCTGTAGCATTGGCGCCTGTCAACGCCCTGGAACAAAGCAAGATCGAGGCGCAGATCGTAGCATCAGGTAAGAAACTGACTACGATGATGGGCGCCGAGACAGCTATGGCGCAGTATGCAATGACCATGACCTTTCCCGAACTCAAGCTCTCCGACGTGCTGACACCCTTGGGCATCGAGTACATCAAGGAAGCCTCGAAACACCAGTGCAACAAACAGATGGGTCAGTCACTCGACTACATACAGGCCTGGAAGGGGTCTGCGACGCGGTCGGACCCGCAGAACCAGGAGGCCTGGTTGAAACGTATTGAACAGATGGCCTTGGGGTTTGTCCCTGCAAAGGTGCCGATAGCCATCTACCAGGGTGACGATGATCCGATAATTTTCCCTGCAGCGTCGGAGGCTTATGTAAAGATGGCATGTGCTTCCGGCACAACCATTTCCTACACCCATTACCCCGATACAGACCACCTCCGGGTACCGGGCAGGGCGCAGGCGGATTTCCTCGGATGGATTGCCGATCGATTTGCAGACAAACCAGCGCCATCGAGTTGTAAATAGGCCCTGTCAAAGAGGGAACAGAAGGGGAATGAAAAACAGAATATCGCCCCAAAAGCCCTTCTTTTTTCTGCATGAATACAAGAAACAGGCGGACACATCAAACGATCCGACAGGACAACTTCTGGCTGAAATGGTTGCAGCGCAGAAGGCAAATCCTGATACGCAACCGATTTACGGTGCTTATATTATCGGCCGCCACTGGTATTTCGTCCTGCTTGACGGGCTGGTCTATGCCGAAAGCCTGGCGTATGATGCGACAAAAGACGAAATCATGGCAATAGTCGGTATTCTCCGTCAGGCAAAAGATATTATTGACGGGCTGATTCAGCGTTTTCACCGATAATCCAAAGAAGGAGGTATAAAGACAGTGCTTATGCAGCATTAACCAATGGCACCGATAATCCATCACCCAATTTGAAAGGAAAAATGAAAGATGAAAACATTAAATCGACTTACTATCACCCTGAAACTGGTCGCACTGCTGGTTACAGCCGCCATGTTTCATGTTCCGCCCGTGCTTGCGTGTACCAGTGTGCAACTAATTGCTTCTGATGGTTCAGTCGTTGTCGCCCGTACCATGGATGACAATCCGGCGACCATGAAGATCAACGTGGCGCTCACCCCCAGGGGCAAGACAATCCAGTCAACAAATCCCGATGGCAGCCCCGGTTTTTCCTATACAACGAAGTATTCCAGTTTTGGCCTGCCGGTAATCGGCTCCACCACGCCCACTGATACCATGAACGAGAAAGGGCTGATTCTATCGGTTCAGATACTCAATGCCTCCTACTACGCAACAATTGTTCCTCCAGAGAAGAAGTTGCAAGCATTGTCCAATGTTGATACACCGCTCTGGCTAATCAGCCAGTTTGCCACGGTTGACGAGGTGAAGGCTAATCTTAACAAGGTCGCCATCTGGACCAAAGAACAGATGCCGTTTCACCTCGTCCTGTTTGATGCTACAGGCAAAGGGATCGTCATAGAATGGGTGAAGGATGCGAAATCGGGAGATTCGGTCATGAATGTTCATGACAACAAAGTTGGCGTGGCTACAAACGATCCTGTTTTTGACTGGCAACTGATCAATCTGAAGAATTATGTGCAGACCACGTCTGTCTCAACACACGAGAAGCAATTTGGCGGACTCAACGTTACGGTCCCGAACATGGGCAATGGCTCTTTTGGAGTTCCAGGGGACATGACGGCACCCAGCCGTTTCGTCCGCATGGCTGTCCAGCGCAACTCGGCAAAAGTTCCGGTGAATGCCGCCGAGGCGCTAAGTCTTGTTTCCCACATCATCAATAATGTTGATGTTGCACTCGGAACAGTAAAAGATGCCTCAGCTCCCAATGCACCCTATGATGTCACGGTATGGACTTCCCTTCGGGACACGAAAAATGGTGCCTATTATGTTAGAACAAGTGAAGGCTTTAATTTCTTTAAAGTGGACTGTACGCAACTCTGGGATTTGCAGAAGATAAAGGAAATTAGCTTGAATGACCTGCAGAAGTCCGGTTTAAGCGATGTGACCGCGCTGCTGAAGCAGCCCTGAATTTATTGACGGGGACGGAAAGGACGACGCTATCATGGTTAGGGGCTCACACTGGTGCGCATGGTTTTCCTCTTCAAGATACCAAAGGTCTGGCCCATATACGATGAATTTGCCATAAATCTGCGCCACTTCAACTGGCTCCAGAACATGCAGCTATGCCGGTCATAGCGGTGCTGGGTCCCTGCGAGGATGGAGAGTCTGACCACAAAATCCGGTAGAACCAGAAATACTCCGACAATCCTCTCTTCTACTCTCAACCAATGACATTCGGCAGGACGAAGAGTTTGCCATAATGCCTCCCCCCACAAGCCGGGACACTTTTGCTCTCAAATACTTACGGGAGCAGCCAGTGTCTGTTCCGGCTTATGGGGAGATAGCCTCCACGGCTGTTGCTGCAGCCTCTGAGCTACTTCGTCTCGTACACCACTTTGCCGCCAAGAATTGTTTTGAGGACGATCACGTCTTTGAGTCCATCCTTTGGCATCGTGAAGATGTCATTGGAGAGTACGGCCATGTCGGCATACTTGCCAGGCTCAATTGAGCCTTTCATATTTTCCTCGCCCATAGACTTGGCCGCCCAGATGGTCCACATCTTGAGGGCTTCCACGACTGTCACTGCCTCCACTGGTTCAAAGACGCCCATATCGGAATTACGGGTCACACTCGCGTAGATTGCAGAGAATGGATTGATATTAGCCAAGTATATCCCTGTCATGTCGGTGCCTGCTGCTGGCTCAAGGCCCGCGTCAATCATTGAGCGGAACCTGAAGCCGGTACTGGCGAGCTTTGCGCCCATGTTCTCATAGTCCGCCTTCACCAGTTCAAGAAGCCATGTAGGCTGGATTGATATAATGAGTCCATCTTTTTTCATCTCACCGGCGCGTTTGAGTTGCTTACCGTTCATTTGGAACATCCCGAAGTGCTCAATACGCATGATGCTCTTTTGTGATCTTGTCTTGATTTCATGTTCATACGCATCAAGGCCGATATCCATGGCTTTTTCGCCGGAGCAGTGGAGCATGGAGATGACCCCGTTCCGGTTGGCGATATCGGCAAAATACTCCGATTTAGGCAGGGGAGTCACCAGAGTTCCCTTACCTCCCGGCGGGTCCGTATCGAAATGGCCTTTATACTGGTCGTACATAAGCCCGGTGCGACAGTCATTTTCACCGTCCACCCAACCCTTTATCGCTCCGAAGCGGTAGAATGCGGGATCAGCTCCTGCGGGCATCTTGAATTTATCAAGGTTCTCAGGCATGCCGTCAGTGTTGGGATCAGTCCACGCTGACACGGTATAGCGGATTCCTGGCTCCATTTTTTGGGAAATCTCCTGCAACACAGGTAAAGCGGCGGCAGGGGTAATGGCCATAAGCGATGTAAAACCGTACTGACTCCAGAAATTCTGGATTCCGGAGATATAGTATTGTTTGAGATCATCAAGAGTAGGCGTGGTGGGCACAGCGCCCATGGCATCGGTAAGGGTGCCGTTGGGCTCACCGTCCTTGTCGAGGATAGCGCGGCCTCCACCCTTCAGCGTACTTACGCCAGTGGTGATACCGAGCATTTTCAAGGCCATCGAGTTCACCACGCACAGATGAGCGCCATCGGCGACAACCACTGGATTGTCGGGAGCCACCTTATCCAGCTCGGCCTTTGTCGGAAGCCGTTTTTCGATAAACTTATTTTCGCTTGCTGAAACACAGGCGACAAATACCCACTTCTCCTTAGGCGTGCGTTGTATCCATGCGGCGATGTCCACGAGAGCCTGCTTCACTGACGGACAGGCAGGGTAACGAGCATCGACCCAGCCGTCCTTCATCATGATGGTTTCCATCGGGTGAGTGTGTGCATCGATCAATCCGGGCACGACTGTCTTTCCGCCAAGGTCAACCATCCGGGTCGATTTACCGGCGAGTTGCTTGATTTCCTCCGTGCCGCCGACATTCAGGAACTTACCATCCTTAACAGCGACAGCTTGAACGGTGGAACCTGCCGCATCGAGTGTGGCGATCTTACCGTTATAGTAGATCGCGTCCGGTTCAACTGCGGTTGAAATACCCGTGCAAAAGGCGACAATACATCCGATAGCGACAGTTACACTCAATAGACGCTTGGCCATAGGTGCATTAAAAATAATCATTTTTTGCCTCCACTTTAATTGTATTCTGCTTATAATAATTGCTGCTACGCCTTGAACTTACATCTTTTTAATACGCGAATGCAAAGGACAAAAAGACAGTATCGCCCATGAAACGGTTTTGGGCTGATGTGTCGTGGAGCCATTTTCCAATGATGGTAAAGTCCTTGCCGAAAATATTGGGGGAATACATGACAGCCGGCCCGAATCCTGCTGCGGATGACTTGTCGGGTCCCAGAATGGCGCCGTTTCCCGTGTCTCCTGTCGCCTGCTGGTAAACATAGCCTGTTACACCAAAACCGAAGCGCTCCGACAAATGCTGAGCTACCATGTAGTCAAGGTGAAACTCATCTCCCGTACTGTAGGAGGTTGTGTTGTTCGAGCTATTAACCATGTATCCCAAGTTGAATGATGTCTCCAGGCCAAGCTTCGGATCCAGCCACGTAAACCCCGCATTCAGGTCCAATGTGTAATAATTCCTGCCCAGACTGACCAGCTCGTTCGAGTTGTAATAGCCGGTGGGAAGGAATATTGCGGGAAGGAAGGTAAAATGGAAGTTACCCTTGTTTGCATTCACTATAAGGGGCAATGCTGCAATATCAGAAAACCCGCCCGCGTGTCCCGATCCCGTTTTCTGAAAGGAACCTGCTTTCAGACTGGCATCTGCATTGGCGTTGAAGACCCCGGGTACAAGGGCGCCAAAACCGATGTTACCGGAAATTACAGGAACATCATAAAAATAGAAAAACTTCATCAGGTCTATAAAGCTGTCCTGGGTAGCCTCGGCATAAGCCTTGCCGCCGAATATGCGCTGATCGACGGAACTTTTATTATAGATCAGGTCATTGCGGAACGAAAAGCCGGCAGCGGGGATTACGCCAAAACCGAAGTCACCATAGGTACCCTGCACATAATGGCTCCACGAGCCTTCGGCCGCATGTGATGGTGCAGGATTGGCTGCTGTATAAAGCAGCGCCGTACAAAGCATGATGAGCAAGGGAATGACTGGTCTCCTGCCTGTGGTGGTGATAACTCTATCGCTACGATTTTTCATCAAAAACCTCCATGAGATTCCGCATAGGTCTATAGGTTTTGTTAAATCAAAATTAACAAGCACTTTCGTTCAAATACAAAGCACTTGTATGGTTACCGGGGGATGTCGGCGACGACTCTTCCGGTAATGGCTTTTGCTACTATCTGCGCTACTTCGCATGGGCAGCCGGCATGCAAATCGCCTTTCTCTGCGTGTTCCCCGAACATCTGGCCATGACTGATCGACGGGGCGACCGTATTGCCTTCCTGGTTGCGATTCTCCCGTGGAACCGGAAATATCCTGCCTTCAAAGACCGTCCCCCAGATGGGGATATCCTTTAGTTTCATCGGCTCAACAGTGAGTGGATCCTGATCAAGTATCGTAAAATTAGCGATCTTTCCGGGTGCTATACTGCCGAGTTCGTTCTCCTTTTGCCACGAATAAGCAGCCTCGATGGTAACGGCGCGCAGTGCGTCCTCAACGCCGATGCGCTGTTCAGCTCCTGCTACACGGCCGGAAGGCGTTACGCGATTGACGGCGCACCACACGAAATTAAGCGGTGAGCTCGGCCCCATCGGCAGGTCGGAGTGAAAGTATCCTCCCTAATTTTCGTTGTACTCCAAAAAAATGCCCCCCTGCTTATATCACTCCGGAAACAGAAAACTAAGCACCAGCCGCAGCGTCCAGTCGGAGCTATCCGTGGGACGCACGGCATTGTAATAACCGCCTCCTGCAATACTCATCATTTGCGACCCCACCTTGAATACTTTGCTTATCGTTCCTCCGACTGGTATTGTCCACTGTTCCCCGCTGGAGGCAGTCCAGTCAGCGGTCATGAGGGGCGACGTGCCCAAGCTCCATCCGTCGGGCAGGTTGTAGTTCAGGAATGGCTGGAGCAGCATCTGATTGTACGACGAGCGGCTGCCGTCACCGGCGAATGACCAGCGGTTGTTCGCCATAGCGCCGAGTACAAATGGGCCTTCCATAAATACAGCGACGGCCGTGGGGCCTGCCGCCCACTTTCCGGCGCTCAGGATGGTGCTGGTGGCGCTGGGCGCCTGGATTACAGGGCCTGCCCCCCAGACAAAACCCGTTTTTGAGGCAGGGGACAGAAATAAAGAGATATTGACATCCCCAAGGCCGAATACATCCGCTGGTTGTGGATTATCGATTACGGGCAGCACAATGCGGTTGATCAGGTTCCATTCCTTTGTGAGGGGTAGGGGAATTACCGGCTGAATGTTCAACACGCTCTGGATGTTCTTCTCCGGTCCGGAATTGAAATTGACGTTCCCCTGCAAAGGAAGACTGATCATGGCGGCGACGGGGTTCTGTGTCTCCTTGGCCAGGTCGGTCAGTTTATCGGCTGAGTCTTCGGCAAATGCGGCTAACGTAATGCTCAAACAGACAATGATAGTGACAATGGCATGTTTTCTCAATGTGTTTAACTCCTTTCAATGTGTGGGTTTGCTGGTTGAGGAAACTGATTTTTTCGAATGTCGGTCTCCGGGGTATGTTGAAGGTTTTTCTCGTTTTTTTCGTGTTTGGTATTGACAAGGAGTTGTTCCTTAATGGATACATCCCAAACGCCTTATCGACCTTCGTCTCAAATTTGAAGGAAGGCTTTTTGATTTACCCTATAAACAGTTTTTGAATTTCTCTATCGCCAAAGGTTTTTATCAAGGAGATGCCGGATGCATTTTGATTTGCGAACGATATACTTTACAGGCACATCCGTTTTTGCCATTTGCACCATCGTTATCTATGACCGCAAATGACGGTTGGCATTAAATTTGCTGTTGCTCAAAAATAGCGCCGAGATCTTTTCTGGCAAATTTGGTAGTTTGATCATCATTTTGACTTTTGGTGGTATTTTGTCGCAATTTTCATCAGCTTGTTTCAATTGCTCACTTACCATTTTTCTATCAATTTGTGAAAACCTTTCTGCCAGAGAAGAACAGTCACCGAGAATAATATTGTGATACTCCTCATTCGCGAGATTTCTGACCAACGGTGTATCTGCAAGAATCGTCTTGAGCGTTCTGTTCAATGATGAAGTTCCACTCTTCTTTCGGTTTTGTCTCTTCTCGCTCCTGAAAAATCTCTCCAAAATGTTATTCGTCCTTTGAGGGGCAATAGTAAACGGACCTTCCGGAGTGTTTACTATTAGAGGATCAGCAAAAAGCTTTACCCAATACTTATCCAACTGCTGGATCATTTTCAAGTATGTTGATTTTCGCGAATCTTCACTTATCAACCAATCTTTGAATCCTGATACTTTTTCCTCAATAGTCTTGATGTTGCTTTCATCACCATCATCGTTTAGCCCTTTTTTGCCTTCGGGCATTGCAATTCGAAGCGCATCCCGAAGCCTATCAAACACATGGGATTTCTCTGTAATGCTATCGACAGCATTCTTCAGTTCCATATCTACTATGGTCTCTTTGATCAATTGTTTAAGCTGAATAAGTGGTTTGTTATCTTTGGCCTTGGCATACATGTCTATGTCTGTAATTCTGCTCAAAAGGTTATAAACCGTTTCCAATCTACGATAGAATTCCAAATGTGGACGATCAAAAGGAAAGCCATATCCTCTGGACTGGGATGGAGATTCAAGAATCCAGTATATTAGCGTATAAGCTGTAATAGCTGGAATGCTGTCAAGAGAATATCCCTGTACCTGCGTATTTTTTAGGATATTGGCAAGATCGGTAATCGCTACCGGCAGTTGTTCAATCCTATTTTCCAAATATCTTACTTTTTGCCGAAGCAATGCTTTCACCTTATGCACTCTCAATCGTTTGATGATGGTTTGATAATGTTCGAGAAGTAAATCCTTTCCGATATCCCGTAGAAAATGAAAATGGCAGATAAAGTCCGGAACTCCTGGAAATATTTCTTCAATAGCCATCAGAATTCCAATTCCCATATCGTGAACCAACGAAATAGGATCGCCGTATTGTTCCTTAATACGTTGAAAAAATGGAATGAGCAGAGCCTTCTTCTCAGAAGGTATCTTAATATTATCAAGAATCAATTCCGTTATCCCGTCCATGCCACAAAACAGGTGCGGACTATTTCCATCGCATGTTCCGTCTACATGAAGAATGTATCCTCCCCTTTTTTTCATTGAATGAACCAACTTTTCCCGGCTTTGACGATGTGCCAAGGCCAGATAAACAATGAACTTTTTGCCCAAATATCCAATCCCACGTTCCGAAATGAAGACATTTCTGGAACAGAGAGATTTCATTATTTCTCTTTCGTTACGACTGTGAACGAAAAGCTCCACTCCAACGTACTCAATGACATCGAAACCATATGTGCACATATAAGGCGCGAGAGACCGCATTTGAGAAGAAGTAAATATCGCATGATCACACGGACATTGGAATATGATTTCCTTTGCCACAAATGCTCCGATGTCCATAGTCACGATCTTTTTTTCCCTGCTTTTCCGTACATTCAAACGAGAACCGCATTCAGGACAAATTTCCGTTTCAGGGTAGAAGTGAATAGTCGGCTTCTTGGGAAATAGAGACCCGGCACTCACACCGGAAACTAATTTGTCGACGTTGTCCTTGAGAAGTTTCAGTGCTTTGAAATGGGCTTTTTTTTTAAAAAGACCATGATGATCCAGAAAATCATGAATCACTACAGGAGAAAACTTACACTTGCGAATTTCGGGCAACTTCATGATATCTTCGAAACAGATGCCATGATGTTTGACCAATACACAAAGTATCACAACCGCGTCTGCCTCAGAAAGAAACTCTCCTGCAGGTTGCGTTGTTCGTAGTCTGTGTTGCTGTTTACACGTATCAGGATTGTTCGAAAAGTAAACGTAGACACCCCCCGCCTTTTCCCTCTGGATACCATGAGTATTTCGAAAATGGTGTAAAAATGATCGAGGATCAAGTCTCACAAGTGCGCCGATCTCTTTCCCGGTTAAGCCTAAGAGCGAGCTTTCGATCAAATTAATAACCGTTTGTTTCAGATTGCCGTATTGAGAGAAAAATACGTCTTCGTAATACCACAAGCCATTCTTGTCAAAGCACGGTACTGTAGGTAAGGCATAACACCGGCCGTTTTGATTGTAGCTGGTGTGTGCTTCCCACTGTTTAAGCTTTAACCTGGCGTTTGGAATAGAACAACTCAGAGCTGAAACCAGCTTTCCAAGAGTAAACACTTTCAATTCTTCAAAAACTTTGTAGATACTTCTGAGCCTTTCCTCTTTGAGTTTGGACATATTGCCTCCAGTTATAAAGTATATGTTTTGCTAAATCAGATAACATATACTTTATAGTTTTGGAAGCCTAAAAACCTCTTTTTTTGCCTCTTTTTCCGATTTTTATTGCAATTGAAACCATTTATGGCAACATATACTTGATAAAGGTACAAATCTGTGATATTTATCTCATTTAATATTGGGCAGTTATAGTAACCAACCGCCATTTGCGGTCATAGATCGTTATCGTGTTGATCTGGTATCAAAACCGCAACCGCATTGCCGGAACAGGTTTTCTGGCGATTGACTTCACCATGCAGACGGCGGCGATCCTCTTGATCATGTTCCGTAGCGCGATACCGGACTGGATGTCCATCTCGCTGGCCAATATTCTGGTGATGGTCGGATCCATCCTGGGCCTTATGGGCCTGGAA
>Ga0194052_1000470_pt1 | contig 26214 bp, 19 predicted proteins | sample SepL226m_MetaG_FD_160117 | JGI IMG/M metagenome (GOLD analysis project Ga0194052, IMG submission 160117) | Anoxic zone freshwater microbial communities from boreal shield lake in IISD Experimental Lakes Area, Ontario, Canada - Sep2016-L227-6m | ecosystem: Environmental > Aquatic > Freshwater >...
CGCATATCAGACTGCATATTTCAAAGCAAACTTCCCTGGCGAATACATGACATCAATCCTTTCTCATGAGTCAGGAGATTTGGAAAAAGTTTCTGAATCTGTAGCTGAGTGTAAGCGTATGAAAATCCCGGTTCTTCCACCAGACATCAATGAATGTTTTCGAGACTTTACATTAAACAAAGACGAAAGTGGTGGAGACGTGATTCGCTTTGGACTCAGCAGTATCAAAAACTTCGGAGAAGGTATCGCAGATTTTATAATCAAAGAACGTAAAGAAGGTGGTAAATTTGTATCACTTGAAAGTTTCCTCATACGTGTGCGTGATCGAAATCTAAATAAAAAATCTTTGGAGGCTCTGATAAAAACTGGAGCAATGGACGCGTTTGGTGAAAGAGGACAAATGCTTGGAAACTTAGAATCTTTACTTGAATTTAACAAACAAGTTGCGAAGGCACCTGAACACCAGGATTCGCTTTTTGGTGGAAGTACAATAGAACTCCCCCCGCTTCGTATGGAACCAATGAAGCCAGCATCAAAAGATGAGTGTTTATTGTGGGAAAAAGAACTACTTGGCCTATATGTTTCTGGGCACCCACTTGAAAAATATAAAGAAGCATTAGAAAAAAGAGGTTCAACAATTCGCCAAACAAAAGCTACAGCAAAACAAGAGATGACCGTAGTGGTCTCTGGCTTCGTAGATGAAGTAAAAGAAATTCTTACAAAAAAAGGTGACAAGATGTGCTTTATGAGACTTTCAGACTTCGAATCATCAATTGAAATTGTATTCTTTCCTAAAACTTTAGAGCAATTCAAAGCACTTGTTGTACCCGACACCTGTGTTGTTATCAAAGGAAAAATGTCCAAAAGAAATGATACAGAGAGTGTGATTGCGGATGCGATAAAGCCACTGATTTAGCTTATTGAAAAAAACAACCTCTCCCCGCGCCGTAAGGCGCGGGGAGAGGTTTATAATATCAAGGTCAGACCTTGCTACGTCAATTATAAGATTTAATAAGTCTAAATCCGTACATACAATACGCGACCGCGCTTTTTATGTACACACAAAAAAACAGCAAATAATTACTGTTATCAAAACTTCGCAAGGTTAAACCTTACGAAGCTCTTATATTATGAGATTGCAACTACTTCAGATCAAAAGAATCTTTAAAAAATTGGTCCCCTTCTAACTTGTCCACCACCATGTATAAGACATCTTTCCCTACTTTAAAATCTGCTTTCAACATAACCAACAACTCTTCACAATCGTACGGAAAAACCCACACGCTATTTTGAATTTTACAAAAACCAATAGACATTAAAGTCTTTCTTAATTTATCTCGCAAATTTTTCCTATATTCTGGAATATCAAAAATAATAACCCTCCATTTTTTATCCCAAATTCTAGGAATTTTTAATTCATAATTTGAAAGTTCATATTTTCTCAATCTTTCCTCACCTTTTTCTGAAAGTTTTAAAAAGCCATTACTATCTTTCTCTAGATATCCATTTTTCAAAAGATTATTCCTAGCTCTATTTATAGGACCGTAATTATCTTTTGAGAAACCCGAAATACCAAGTTTAGAAAATACAGATAAAGCATTTGGAGCAACAAGTGCAGTACTCAAAAATCCTGCAACTTTCACTACGTTCAAAATAGTTTTTCCAATATCGCCTCTTGTTGTTTTTCTTACAACTTTTACCATGTACATATTATACGCGACCGCACTTTTTATGTACATAGAAAAATTTTGCCCGAAATGAAGATTGCTGGTATTATCATTTAATGACTCAAGATATTTTAGCAAATAAGAGACACACCCTCTCCCACCTTTTGGCGGCGGCTGTGCGAAAACTTTATCCAGAAGCAAAGCCAACTTTAGGCCCAGCAATTGATAATGGTTTCTATTACGATTTTGATTTTGGGACTAACCCTCCAAAAGAAGAAGATTTGCAGAAAATCGAAAAAACCATGCGAAACCTTTTGCCAAATTGGACCGCATTTTCTCACGAAGAAAAAACCGCAGATGAGGCAAAAGTTTTTTATGCAAACAACGAATACAAAAAAGAGCTGATTGAAGAAATTTCAGCTAAAGGAGAAACTATTACTTTTTACACATCTGGAAAATTCATCGACCTTTGCCGTGGTGGACATTCTGAAAACCCAGCCGAGGAAATCCCCGCCGACTCTTTCAAACTTTCTCGCATTGCAGGAGCATATTGGCGAGGAGATGAAAACAATAAAATGTTAACTCGTATTTACGGACTTGCTTTCAATACAAAAGAAGAACTTGATGTATACCTAAATCTTCAAGAAGAAGCGAAGAAACGTGACCATAGAAAAATTGGTCGTGAGATGAAACTCTTCACCACTTCAGAACTCGTTGGCGCAGGTCTTCCACTCCTACAGCCAAACGGGATGACAATCCGAAAAGAACTCGAGGATTATTTGTGGGACCTACATAAAAATAAAGGTTACCTTCGTGTGTGGACTCCACACATTGCAAAAATTGCACTTTACGAAACATCCGGACATGCGGCAAAATTTGGCGACGAGCTTTTCCGTGTACAAGGAAAAGAAGAGGCTTTCATCATGAAGCCTATGAACTGTCCGCATCACATGCAGATTTTCGGAGACAACCAGTTCTCATACAAAGATATGCCTGTGCGATATTTCGAACCCGCAACTGTATATCGCGATGAAAAGTCAGGACAACTTGGTGGGCTCACTCGTGTTCGAGCTATCACCCAAGACGACGGACATCTTTTCTGTCGTGCATCACAGATCAGTGAAGAGATTGAGACTATCGTAAATATCATCAAAGAATTTTATACCACAATGAATATGATGGATGACTACTGGGTAAGACTTTCTCTTCGTGGCGATGATACAAGCAAATATCTTGGAGGAGATGAAGTGTGGAATACAGCAGAAAAAGCACTCACTGATGTTTGCGAAAAATTAAACCTACCTTACAAACCAGCAAAAGATGAAGCTGCATTTTACGGACCAAAACTCGATTTCATGTTTAAAGATGCGATTGGACGTGAATGGCAACTTGCAACTATCCAATGCGACTTCAATCTTCCAGAACGTTTCGATCTATCATTTATAAACGAAAAAGGTGAACAGGAAAGACCGGTTGTTATTCACCGAGCAATCTCTGGTGCACTTGAAAGATTTATGGGAGTTATGATAGAACACTATGCAGGAAACTTCCCTCTTTGGCTTTCACCAACTCACGCATATGTAATTCCTGTTAGAGATTCTAACTATGAAGTTGCAAAAGAAATTACAAAATATTTACAGACTCAGGGTTTGAGAATTAAATATGCAGAAAGTGATGGCTCATTTGGAAAGAAAGTTCGCGAAGCAAAAGACAACAAAGTTCCCTACACGATCATCATTGGTGACAAAGATATGGAATCTGGTGTTGTTACTCTTGAAAGTAGAGACGCTGGAAAAATTGGACAGCTCACAAAAGAAGCTGTTCTTGAAAAACTAAGCAAAGAGATTCAAGAAAAAAAATAATTAAGTAGATGTTACAAAAACCGGTTTACCCTTTGGGCAAACCGGTTTTTGTGTTTTTATATTATATTTACTGTCTATATCAAACCCTGCTTTGCCATATTTTCTTTCTTGAAATCAAGAATATGATTTTTTCGTGTAATATTTCTCTTTCGGAAAATTATTGCATAAGCCATCGCAGCACTCCAAAGAATAAGTCCAATCATAAACGCCATAAACTTTGGACTATCTCCCACACCAGTATATGGAACCTGATTCAAATACACAGATGAAAGAGATGCGAGATTTGCGGATGGAGGAATATATGTTACAGCGCCCACCATAACGCTCGGACAATTGAGAGATTTAGTTTGTCCATCTGACGTTACAGTTAGAGATGCAGATTTAGTTCCAACTGATCCATAGTTTTTAGACACAGATGAACTGTTTCCATATAATCCATCAGTTCCATTCCACGTGTAATAGTAATTTCCATTACCTCCAGTGGCAGTAGTGTTCCATGTCACATTCTGACCAACCATGGCATTTGCAGTATTCACAGTACATGAAATGTTCAGGTCATTATTATTGTGATAATTATTATAATTATTCCCAACGTGAACAGTTCCACAGTTTCGAGTTTTTTCTTGACCTCCATTATATGACCGAACAGTAACACGCACATCTTTGTCGCCAGTTGAGTTATATGTCACGTACTGACTTGAGCCAGTGCGTCCATCTAGTGGATAGTCCCCATACCATGTGTATGAATAGTTTCCATTTCCATTTGAAGCATATGCTGTCATATGCACCTGATCACCAACGTTAACAGATGTGTCGTCAACAGAACAAGAGATATCAAAATTATTATTATTTTCATTAACATACACAGATCCACAATCAGCAGTTTTTGTTTTGTTGCCTGAAGTTACAGTAACACTTGCTGTTTTATTTCCTGAGTTTGTATATGTTTTATTTTGAGTTCTGTTACTACCAGATAATCCGTCTGTTCCAGTCCAAGAATAATTATATGATCCTGTTCCACCAGAAACATTCGCGGTCCAAGTAACAGTTTCATCATTGCGAACATCATAACGGTCAGCAATACAAGACACTACAAGTTCTGGAGTTTGTGGTGTGGGAGGAGGTATGGGGGTTGAGTGACAAGTCGAACATGTATCGTTATGATAAGTATTATAAACAACAGTACTATTACACGTAGAGCAGCCTCCATAATCATAACTTGATTCGTTATTACATGTATAACACGCACTTGAGTCATAATAAGATCCATAACCAGAATCATAACTATAATCATTGTACCCGTAATCATAATAATCATTAGATCCATAATCATAAGCACCATAACCAGAATCGTAACCATAATCATTATATCCAGAATCATAAGCACCGTAACCAGAGTCAAAATAGGGATTATAAAGCTGACTATTATAATAGTCATCATTTGATCCATAATCTGAATAGGAACCATATCCGTAATCATTGGAGTTATAGTCAGCATATCCATAATCTGCATAAGATTCATATCCATAAGCACCATCGTATGCACGAGCTGGTATGGTAAAAAATATAGCACCCAAGCTAAAAGTGAGAAAAAATGCCAATATATATAGCTTTTTTGGTAATGTATTCATATTAGTTTATTATACAGGAAAAGTATTAATTTGTCAAGAGATTGTTCTTCATCTCCTTGAATGAAGCTTCGATGACGTATCTTTCTTCTTTCTGGCCAAACGTATTACATGTCGAGAGAGTAAGCATGCGAGAAGTGCTATCAAAGCGAACTAGCACGTCTTTATCACTTGCCAATTTCACTGATGTAACCTTATACACGTATGTTTTTCCATCTTCCCCACTCACATTAACCACATCACCTTCTACAAGATCTTTTAAATTATTAAAAGCTTTATAAGCTTGATTGTGAACAATCTTAAAACCTGTACTGTGAGCAAAAAGAAACATGTTCCCTTCTACTAGACTACCTGAACCTGGATAATGCACGGCACCACTTTTGAGATATTCATCGAGCACGGATACATTGTCACTTTCAGGGTTTGAAATGGAAACATCCACCCCTATTTTAGGTATTGTTATATGAACAGGCAGTACCGCCTCCTGTTTAGGAGATACTGTATTTGTCACACTTTGTACCTTTGAAAAAGGACTGAATTCTAGTTCAGCAGGAACCAGATTAAAAACAAAAAGTAACACCAAAGAACCAATCAAGATGCCTAAAAAATCCAGAAGAAACTCTTTTTTATGGGATTTCCATAGGGATTCCTTTTTAAGCATAGAAGTCATTTATTTAACTTTACCGCTTTTTCATGAATTGGTCAATGACAATAATTGACACAAACATTAAATATGGTAAAATATCGATATGGATAAACCTAAAGTAACCAATGCTATTTCTCGAGTTTTATTGACTGCAGCCATAGTCATACTCGTAGTTCTTGCTGTTATAGGTGTTGTGCGGGTGGTGCCGGTCGCCATATCATCTATCGCAGGAGCTGGGGCAACATTAAAATCTTCACTATTTTCGTCTGGAGAAAATATTACAATTTCACTTTCAAACAACTCTGTTGCAACAGGTGAAGAAACAGTAGTATCACTTACACACAAAGGAAAAACGACAGATGGAAAATACCAATTTTATTTTGATTGTACAGATAAAGATCTCACAATGATTGTGACAGATGGTTCACACCAAATACAATCCCCTTGTCAAGAAAAAAACACTATAACTAACACAACTTTTAAAATTGTTCCTGTGTTAAAAAATACCAATACATATACGGATGCAATTTTTCATATCGATTTTATAAAGCAAAACACAACGGGAGCATCCGTAACCAGCAGTGCAACACTAACTGTTCGCAACGGTACGTTACGAGGAGGCAATACTGTTGCAACAAGCACACAGATAAGTATCCCTCAAAATACTTCAACATCTTCCGTATACGGAAGCAGTACACCAAGACATGACACTGGAATTTATAACCCAGCTGGGCAAATGCAAAAATCTGATCTTAGTATTGCAATGAAAGATGCGGGAGTTATAGTAAATGGTGTTTTCGTTCCTCGCACATATTTCGGAGTATATGAAAAACCTTTAGTACATTTTATTATTAGAAACCAAGGAAATGTACCGACTGGTCTATGGCAGTTTAATGCGGTATTACCTACCAACCCCGGACAAGTGTTCCCTTCTGGAATACAAAAATCTCTCAACCCCGGGGATGTTGTTGAATACACACTTACACTTCAGAATCTTGCCCAATCAGGGTCGAACACACTTTCTGTTGTCGTTGACCCTCTGAATACAGTGAATGAAATCGTTGAAACAAATAACATCGGTACCATTACACTCATAAGACAGTAAAAATACAAAAAAGAACACCGCGCCCTACGGGCGCGGTGTTCTTTTTTTTGTTTATACAAACACTTAGTTTTTACACATCCAAGTTCGCAAGTTTTGCATTTGACTGGATGAACGCCTTACGGGCAGGAACATCTGTACCCATGAGCATATCGAATACAATATTTGCATCTGCTGCATCATCTACTGTTACTTGTTTCATAACACGCCTTGCTGGATCCATAGTTGTTTCCCAAAGTTCTTCAGCATTCATTTCTCCAAGACCTTTATATCGCTGAACGTGAATTTTTGTAGACTTTGCCTTTGCATTTTTTCCTGGTTTTTCATTATCGTCTTCTTCAGATTCTTCAGGCGTTTCCCCATCCTCTACTTCTTCAACTTCATCGACTTCATTAAAATTTAAACCTTCCCTTTTGAAATACGCATTCTTCTGTTCATCATCATAAAAATAATTTATTTCTTTTCCTTTTTTGATTTTGTATAGAGGAGACTGTGCAATATAAATATGCCCCAAGTCTACAAGTGGACGGAAATATCGATAGAACAAGGTAAGCAAAAGCGTACGAATGTGAGCACCATCAACATCGGCATCTGTTGCAATGATCACTTTATGATATCGAAGTTTACCAATATCAAACGTATCTCCGATTGCAGTACCAAGTGCCACCACAAGGTTTTTCACCTGCTCTGAACCAAGCATTTTATCAAGACGTGCACGCTCCACATTCAAGATTTTTCCTCGGAGAGGGAGGATAGCCTGTATGCGTCTGTCGCGACCAGTCTTTGCTGTACCTCCAGCGGAATCTCCCTCTACAATGAAGAGTTCTGACTCTGAAGCATCTTTTGTCTGACAGTCGGCGAGCTTTCCAGGAAGAGTCATCCCTTCAAGAGCTCCTTTGCGAAGCACAGAATCTTTTGCAGCCTTTGCAGCCTTACGCGCACGGAGAGCGAGAATTGATTTATTTACAATTGAGCGAGCATCATCTGGATGTTCCTCAAAAAACATATTGAACGCATCACCAAATACAGAGGCTACAGCGCCTTGAGCTTCTGTTGAACCCAACTTAGCTTTTGTTTGACCCTCAAACTGAATTTCACGAAGCTTTACAGAAACCACAGCAGTCAAACCTTCTAGCACATCGTCTCCTGTGAAGTTGTCATCAGCTTCTTTTATAATATTTGCCTTTCGTGCGTAAGAGTTTACGATACGCGTGAGCGCTGTTTTGAAACCAGTAAGGTGAGTACCTCCTTCTGGGGTGTGGATATTGTTTGCAAAACAAACTATTCGAGAAGAGATGTCATCTACATATTGAAGTGAAACTTCAACAGACTCAACTCCCTCAGCTGCTTTTTCAACATAAAAAACATTACTATGAATCGGCTTTTGAAGCTGGTTGTAAAATTTAACAAGAGAAAGTAAACCTCCTTCAAAATAAAATGTTTGTGCTGGAACCTCGAGACCTAGTTCGCGAAAATAAAAAGCATCATCTAAGTCTATTTTTCCTGTGTAATTTTGTGCATCTATAACAGAAATACGCAAACCTTTTACGAGATATGCCTGCTGTCGCATATGCCCAACTATACGACTGAATTCAAAATTTTGTTTACCAAAAATTTCTTCATCCGGGCGAAACATAACAATAGTTCCGTGTTTTTTTGTTGTACCAACCTTCTTTACATTAGCTTTTTTCTTTCCTTGAGAATATTCCTGCATGTATATACCCTCATCCGCTTTGTGTACCACAACTTTTGTATAAATAGAAAGCGCGTTCACCACAGAAGCTCCCACACCATGGAGACCTCCAGAAACCTTATAACCTTCTCCGCCGAATTTACCTCCAGCGTGGAGAGTGGTCATAATAGTTTCAAGGGCTGAAACTTTTGTAGTTTTGTGAATACCAACAGGAATACCTCGTCCGTTGTCAGTTACGCGAATATGATTGTCTGGCAAGAAGACAACTTCAATATCGTTACAATGACCACCCATCGCTTCATCACGAGAGTTATCAAAAATTTCTGTAATGAGATGATGAAAACCATCTGGACCAGTTGTACCAATGTACATACCTGGGCGCTTTCGTACAGGCTCCAAGCCTTCAAGAACTTGGATTGCATCGGCATCATAGGTATCTTTTTTTGGTTTATTGTCGTCTTTTTCTTCTCGCCCTTTAGAATTTTTTGTCATAGTAATGTTTAAAGTTTTAAAATTATTTTGCTATAAATATCATTTTTTATACCCCAACTTTTCTCGAAAAATTCTCTAGGGTAAACCATAATATACTCTCCATTATATCAAAAATAAGCCTTTTTTACTATTGACACAACTTCATTTAAAGCTCTGTTTATAGCCAAAAATGGCGTTTTTGCGCCATTTTAAAATATCACATGTGGATATCTTACTATCTCACCTGCCAACCTTCATTTGAGTTCATTTTGGAAGTTATACGAGCTATAATATCACTGATTTCAACTTCTTCCAGAGTTTTTTCCATAGACTGGAGTACGAGCCGATACGCATAGGATGTTTTTCCATCTTTTGAAAAGACATCAAATTTTTCTAAACGCTTCAAAAGCTCCCCAGCTTCTGTTTTAATTATTTCTTCAATCTCATTTTCTTTTAGAGCACCAGGTACCCACACCGCAATATCCCTCACAACAAAAGGATAAGCTGATATTGGAGAATATTTTTTAACTTCCCTATTTTTAAAAACTGGCATCACTATATCGTCTGAGGCTAGATCTACTAACTTTTTAATATCAATTTCAACTACTCCATTCTGAGCTTTCACTTCTATGTTATCGATATTTAGTTTTTTACACAGAGACGAAAATATTTTAACAACTTCATCGTCAGCATTTTCTCCTTTAATTTTTTTTGCATATGAAATTGCAATACCTAAATGTGTCTCCTCACCTTCTTTCTTAAACACATTCCCAATTTCAAATATTTTTACTTTAGAAAGTCCAAGCAAATCCGCGTAGTGAACATTTTGATTCAAAGCCTCAGAAAGCGCATCTGTTAAATTATCTCTTACATGAGACTTATCCGAAGCAAAAGCATTTGCGAGTTCTATTTCTCCATTTGGCCGAAACGCATACGTATACACCTCACTAAGACCGTTTTCAATGAGGAAATCTCTCACTATACTTTCCACAACAAATTGTTTGCTGGTTTTTTGTTCTTCAGAAACCTGTGGTCTTCTTGAAATAACATGATCATATCCATATATGCGAGCAATTTCTTCAACCAAATCTTCTTTTATGCGAATATCAAAGCGGTCTGCAGGCGCAGTCACTAAATATGTTTGTTCATTTTTTTCATATTCAAAACCAAGTCGTTTCAAAATTGACTCTATATTTTCTGATGAAATATCAACTCCTATTAGTTTTTTTATGTCACCCCCATTTACACCAACTTTGTATACTGGAAATACTTGAGGGTATACATCTTCAACTCCCTCAATCTCTCCACCTACAACTTTCAAAATCAAATCCGCACAATATTTCAAACCATCCTCCGCATATTCTGGTGTGATTTCATTCTCAAAACGCTTCGATGTTTCACTTCGCAAATTATAAATGGTTGAAAATTTGCGCGTAACTACAGGATCAAAATTAGCAGATTCTAAAATTATATTTTTTGTTTCTTTAGATATTGCAGTTTTTATTCCGCCTTTTATACCAGCTAAAACTAAAGGCCCTGAGTCGTCAGAGATAACACACTCACCTTTTCCTAATTCTATCTTTCTATCCTTCTTATCGTTTACACCTGAAGCATCTAGCAATTCCAAAACCTCACCAGACTTTCCGGCTCTTGCCACAATTCCACCCAGTACTTTATCTGCATCAAAAGCATGTAGCGGCTGCCCAAGACAAAACATTGTATAGTTTGTTGCATCTACAATATTATTTATAGATTTCTGTCCCACAGCCTCCAACCTTTCTTTAAGCCACACTGGCGAATCTCCAACTTTAATATTTTCAATCCTTACAGCAGAATATCGTCTGCACAATTTTTCATCTTCTATTTTTATAGAAAGTTTTTTTGACTTAGGTAAACCTGTTTCAGGTAACACATCTTTGAATGTGAGGTTAAAAATTGCGGCAACTTCTCTTGCAATACCCCGATGCGAAAGCGCGTAGTGATTTCTATCAGGTAAAACTTTTACATCTAAAACTTCATCATCTCCAATCTTTTTAACATCTTCAACTTCAAACACATGCATAATAAGCCCATCTACAAGTTTGTCTGTCTCGGGCAATGTTTCAACTATAAAATCTTGCAACCATTTTTTAGATATGAGCATATTATTTAAAATAACCACTACTTACTAATCTTTCTAGCATTGGGAATAATTTATTTGGAAAATTATTTGGACTAAACCATTTTATATCTCTAAATTTTTCAGGTTCCATAATCTTAGGTTCGTTAACGCATTTTGTTTCCAAAATGAAACTTAAATAATGTTTTCCTTCATCTAGAAAGATATTATTTAACCATGTTTTTATTTCTAATTCTTTTGCATCCAGATTTGTTTCTTCTTTCAATTCTCTTTTTGCGCAATCAATAATTTCTTCAGAAAATTCTAAGTGCCCACCAGGTAAACACCAAACCCATTCGTCCCCAAATTTACGCTCTAACAATAAAACATCAACACCCTTTATGACTACAATCTCGACAGCTACTTTTGGCCTATTTTCCATAATCTAGAATTGATTAAAGATTCGGAGGTCAGGCTGGTAAAACATACGAATATCTGGAATACCATATTTAATCATTGCAAATCTTTCAAGACCTATACCAAAAGCAAACCCACGATACTTATTTGAATCAATACCTACAGAAGAAAGCACTTTTGGATGAACCATCCCGGCACCTAAAACCTCCATCCATTTCCCCTTAGTAAAAACATCCACCTCAACAGCGGGTTCCACGAATGGAAAGTAGCTAGGACGAAAACGAACCTGAATTTTTTCTCCAAAAAACTTTTCAAAGAAATATTCTAATGCTCCTTTCAAGTCCTCAAGTGTAACATCTTCACCTACGCACAATCCTTCTAGTTGAAAAAAGTTTGCTTCATGCGTTGCATCAGTTGCTTCATTTCTAAATACACGTCCTGGAACAATCACCTTTAGTGGTGGCTTGTGATTTTCCATATAACGAATCTGCACAGCACTTGTCTGTGTTCGCAAAAGCATTTTATCCCTCGTCGGATTTTTAGGATCTGGTTTTACCCAAAAAGTATCCTGCATATCTCGAGAAGGATGGTCTGCCGGAACATTCAAAGCATCAAAGTTGTAATGCTCGGTTTCCATTTCTGGGCCACTTGCAACATCGTAGCCTATCTCACGAAATATTTCGTAAATCTCACGAATCATCTGAGACAACGGATGTATGTGTCCTTCTTTTTTTTCCATATTATTGTCCTGCATATACTAAGCTTAATTTAGTAAGTTTCTTACCCTCTTTCACCACAACAGTATCATTATCAACAACTCTAAAATCCAAATTCTCTCCAGTTGGTGATGTGTATAATTCAACAATATTTTGTGGTGGCCGCTTATCAAGTTCTACAACCGTAAGTTTTGGTCCGGTCGCAACCAATACAACATCGTTGCGATTTGGATAAAAATCAAAAGTCCCAATTGATGCTGCTGAATATACCAGAAAGTCTTTTGCACAAGTTGAGGCTGAGATACAGAAATAAAAAGGAGTGTCCTCTACTCCACCTTGCCACAACGCATGTAAAATATTACCATCCTTTTCCACAACAACCTTCTTACTTTCTATTGACGGTAAGGTTAGTAAAGCGGAAGAAGTTGAGGATGTTGATACAGTCAAAGCAGTCGAAATTTTAGGTTTTGAAGATGTTGCAAAAAGAGCGATAAGATTTTTATACTCGCTATTTACTACAAGGACAGAAGTGGTTGAATTTGTAGAGTGGATTTGTTGCGGTACACTAGTTGTCACAATATTCGCAGGTATGAGAAATGGATAGACTTCCGCAACCTTCTCTTCTTTAACTGGAACGGTTTTCTTCCAATCCAAATACCCTGTTTTTGTCACACGAATAGTATATTGGTTTGGACGTAAATCTTTAACTAGAATACTGTGTTGGAAAATACTTGTAGTGTTATCAAGTTTGTTATCCACATAAACATCAACACCATTTTGAGGTGCGTATACATAAATGCCACCAGTTTTTAAAAGTGAAAAATTCTTACCCCAATTATAGCCCATTGAATAAAGAAGAATAAAAGGTGCTGCTGAAATAAAAAGCAACACAAAAAATATGAAGTAAAGAAAGCGTGTTCGTGACGAATGTGGGGTCATCATGCGATATACTATAGCATAAAAACTTTTACTGTGTCGCCTTTCCGCGATGTTTTGGAGTTACCCAAAAACCCATATATTTTCCTAGGAAAAGACGTGTTTGAGCATCTAGACCAGGAATAGCTCCAAATATAAAAATAGTTACCGGAACAAAAAGCCATTGGAAAAACATAAATATTTTTCGTCCACGCCCATAGTACTGTGGCATCTCTGGCAAAAAAGTCCAAAAAACAAAAGCAGAAAACATAAGACCCGACATCGCGAGGATCATAAGGTTTTGAGTGATGTAAGGTAAGTTGTATGAAAGTACTGTCTGATTAAAATTCCTTCCACCAATAATAACTGGAAGCCATCCAAGTAGAAGAATGAGTATTGGATTTGTAGCGAGAGACCAATACCCTTCTAGTTGAACAAATGTAATTCTTATTTTTTTATTAAGGGGAATACTCTTATTTTTTATGAAGTTAAATAAAATATATGGAACGTTTTCCGAACCCCAAGCCCAACGTCGCTGCTGTTTGTAAATATTTTTAAGAGTTTGCCAAAAACTTGATGCGAGGTTTGCATCCATCGACACAGGATAAGCAAGCGGAACAACATAATAGTCAGAACCGTATGCCATGAAAGCGTTCCAAAATATTCGAGAGTCTTCAGACACCATATTTGTCTGCCAATAACCTATCTTATGAAGAGTATCGAAGTTAATAGAATGAGAAGAGAAGGTTACAAGCTTGTCTGGTCGCTCTTGTTGAGCCATTTGCCAAAATGTTCCAGAACCAGCTACAACTCGAGAAAGTGCTGGTGCATCCCAAAGATTATTATTATACAAAGGAATTGGTTGATACGAAGATTGGTAAGGTTTTTCAGCAGTTAGAAAATACCAAGTGAGACATAAGAAATATTTTGGATACGCTACTGTATCAATATCAAATGCTGACACGAGAACATTTTTATATTCAATGGAATTTTTATCAAGTACGTGGATACGTGTCTGTTGTGCAGCATAAGTTATGTTTGATCCCTTACCTGGCATTTCCCCAGGAAGACCAGCTGGATGAATTGACACAAAAAAATGTCCAAAAAGATTTCCGTATTCTTTTGTTGCTCTTTCTGCCACAAGCTCTGCGTGGTCTCCAGCTTTTGCTTCTCCAGCCAAAACAACAATCATCTTTTTTAAATCATAATCCACCTTACTTATTGCCTCAATCGTTTTTGAGACCACCTCATAGGATTCGCTATAAAAAGGCAAAATCACCATGTGATATATATCCTCATATTTGAGAGGTTCGAGCATTACGTGCCAATCTACAGATGTATTGTGGCGTGTTCTTTTCCAGTTGTTATATAAATGAAGAGAAAGGTACGCAGTCTTTAAAAGCCAATATAAATCGAAAACGATAATAAATATAGCTGCAGCTACGGGCACGAAATATGCAAGAATGATTGAACCGAGGATAGTTCCCCATGACAATAAGGCAGGCACCATTTCAAGAAAACGGTACAGAAGTCTATCACTTTTATTTTCTAATTCAGAAGCTCTTCCAATGTGAAAGTATGGAGATTGAGTATATGGAAGATTTTGAGACATGTGGATTTTGAAAATATAAAATTACCTCCCAGATTTGGTCACAGATAATTTTCTACTGAAAATTTCCGCGACCCCGCCTCGGCGCCGTCGCGCCTCCGGCTTTCAAATCTGGACGCATCTGGTCACCACCAGATGCTGAGGCGGCTCACTCCACTGCGTTCCGTGAGCCGCCTCCCAGATTTGAACTGGGGACCTTCTCTTTACAAAAGAGTTGCTCTACCAACTGAGCTAAGGCGGCACTTAATATATTTTATTTTCCAAGAATCCACCAACAAAACCTATGCGAACCATCTTACCAAATCTTTTAAAAAATTCAACCCTAAAAAGTTTTTGAACCATCCTTAATTTCGTTCTTGTATTCTGAAATCGCGCTGACAAAAAACGATACTGACCCTTTGTTTGTTGGTACATTCCTACCTTTGATCATATCAACATGTTTTCCATATCGTTTATGTAAATAATCGTTAAAGCTGGATACAGTTTTAAGAACATACACTGGCATAGTTTTAACAAATACAATGAATGCACGTTCCTTTGAGGCTGCAAAAAGTTTTAACTTTGAAAACCAAGCATGGGAAACGTTGTCTATATTTTTTCGCCAACGTACAAAAATAAATTCACTACCAGTCTTAAGCTCGTATACTTTTATCGATATCATTGCGCACATAGCAATACATGCACAACCAAAAATAATAAGTAAAGTGATCATGATTAGCTCTCAAGCGCGCCAAAGCGCACAAATCGAACGATCTCAGTTTTTTCACCGAATTTCTGAATAGCACCTTCTAAAAGTTTTGCAATAGTAAGATCTGGATTTTTGATAAATTCCTGTTCTAACAAAACCTTTTCCTTAAAATACGCATCGAGCTTGCCTTTCAAAATCTTTTCTTTTAGTTCTTCTGGCTTACCTTCAACTTCTGGCAAGAAAACTTCTTTAACTTTTTCTTTTGCGGCATCTGTGATGTCCTCAATTTTCAAGTATGAAGGGCTTTGAGCTGCAATATGCATAGCAATATCGTAAGCGAGTTTACCAAAATCTTCATTTTTTGATACGAAATCAGTCTCGCATGCAATCTCTACCATTGCACCAACAAGACCAGATGAATGTATGTATGAAGCGATTCTTGCTGCACCCAATACTCTGTCTCCCTTTTTAGCTGCAATCTCTGATCCTTTCTTTTGCAAAATGATAATAGCTTTTTCCATATCACCACCTGCTTCTTCGAGTGCTTTTTTACACTGCATAACAGAGATGTTTGTTTTGTCTCGTAATTCTTTTACTTGTTCAGTTGTTATAGCCATAGTGAGAATAATTATACCACTACTAAATAGCAAACAACAGCTTATGAAAGCTGCTTATTTTGCGTTATAAGATTCAGAAACTTCACTTACAAAAAGTCCAATACTTGCACGGTTTGCATCGTTTGCAACAATCGGATATTCAATATCATCAATATTACAGTCAGTGTTTGAAAGTGCGATAACTGGAACTTTCATTTGACGAGCTTCTTTAACTGCAATTTCTTCTTGCTTAGGGTCAATTACGAATAATGCAGCTGGCATACTTCGTAGATGTACAATACCTGAAAACATGTCTTCGAGATTAGTGATTTGTCGGTCAATCATAAGTCTCTCTTTCTTTGTATATTTTACAAGCTCACCTCGTTCTTTCTGTGTTTGAAGATCAAGATATTTATCAACACGCTTTCGGATTTCACTCCAGTTTGTAAGAGTTCCACCGATCCATCGTCCAGCCACGTAAGGCATACCGATAGAAAGCGCATGAGTCTTGATAGCCTCTTTTGCTTCGTTCTTACTTGAAACAAAAAGTATTTGCTTACCATCTTTTGCAAGTTCAGCAATAAATTTCTTAACCACTTCAAGGTTAGCTTTTGATTTTTCAAGATCAATAATTTCTACACGATTCTTAACTCCATAAACATAAGCTTTTGTTGAAGGGTGTCTACGAGCTTTGGTATAGCCATAGTGTGCGCCTGCCTTAAACATGCTTTCAATAACTGGGTCGTTGATTTTTGTTGTTGGTTCCATATCTAAAATGTAAGGACGATATTAACAGAAAATAAAGGTTTATGCAACCCCATATTATTCATCGTCTGCCCCACCAGACTCAAAGCCTTTCTTACTTGCTTCTTCTAGAGAAACGAGAATGTCGTCAATATCTCCTAAAAATATACTTTCAATATTGTGCCATGACTCCTTTATACGATGGTCCGTCACGCGATCTTGAAGAATATTGTACGTTCTAATTTTTTCAGACCTATCCCCTGTGCCGATTTGACTCTTTCTCTCACCTGCAAATTTACTTGCATCTTCCTCTTGTTTCTTTGCCTCAAGTTTAGCCATGAGAATCTGCATAGCAAGTTCTCTGTTTTTGCCCTGACTTCTCTCTGAAGTACATCTCACATCAATCCCTGTAGGTGTGTGAATGAGACGCACTGCAGTCTCCACCTTATTTACGTTCTGTCCTCCTGCGCCACCTGAACGGGAAAATTCCATTTCAATATCAGCAGGATTAACTTCAAAATTAACTTTCTTACGCATAGGTAGAATAGCAACAGAAGCTGTAGATGTGTGAACGCGTCCAGACTTTTCAGTAGAAGGAATACGCTGTATTCGTTGTACACCTGTTTCAAAACGGAATTTCTTGAAGCAGTCACGTCCCCGAACTTCAAAAGAAGCCTCTTTGTATCCACCTACCACACTCAAAGATTCATTGAGTTTACGCCAACCCCACCCATTAGTGCGTGAGTAGCCCTCGTACATTTCAGCAAGCTTTAAGGCAAACAGAGATGCTTCATCTCCTCCCGCACCAGCTCGAACTTCAAGAATAAGCTCGTTAGGAAACTCATCTTCTTCAACTTCTTTTTTTACTATCTCTTCCATTTGTTCAAATAAAGACTTTTTTTGATCTTCGACAGATTTTAATTCTTCATCTGCCAAGTCTTTCATACCAGGGTCTGCCTCAATAAGACGCACAACTTCAGCTGCTTGATGTTCAAGCTTTTCATATTCTTGTGCCAAAAAAGCAGTTTTTGTATTTTTTTTAAATTCTTCTAGTGTTGCCATTATTTGTATGTTTCCTATTGTATCAAAATCACAGATTTTATTCTAAGATATTTTTTCAGATAAAGTAAAACCCCCGAACAAACGAGGGTCTACTTGTGTAAATTAAGCTATTTCTTCTTTGGAGCAGTTTTTGCCGCACGGGTCTTGAATCGTTCTACACGACCAGCAATATCCAAAGTCTTTTCAATACCAGAGTAAAAAGGATGGCAAGCACTGCAAATTTCAACTTCTAACTTTTCTTTGGTTGAACCCACAGTAAAAGTATTGCCGCATGCACATGTTACAGCTGCCTTATCAAAATATTTAGGATGTATTTCTTTCTTCATAGGTCTCGACACTATAACAAATCCAAAAGGTAAAGTCAAAGGCCGATTTACCCTTGATAAATCGGCCTTTCTTGTCTTGTTCATCCAATTCAAAACTTGATAACTTTCAACTTTTAACCTAAAAATTAATAGTTTTTTAAACGATTCACTTTGTCGTGCTGGCGAATTTTTTCGTGAGCCTTTGCTTCGATTTGTCGAATACGTTCTCGAGTCACACCGAATTTCTTACCCACTTCTTCAAGGGTATGCTGAATACCGTCTGTAAGTCCATGTCTCATTTCCAAAATACGTCGTTCTTTTTCTGAGAGATCATTCAAAATTTCCTTAACTTGGTCAGCCAAAATTCTCCGTGACGATTCCTGATCTGGAGAAAGAATTGATTCATCTTTAATAAAATCACCGAGTGTTGATTTACCATCATCTCCGTCTTCACCCACAGGAGATTCGAGAGAGACGGTACTCTGGTCAATTTTTTCAATAGTGTAAATTTTGTCTACCTCAAGACCCATCTCTGTTGCAATTTCTTCAGGAAGAGGATCTCGCCCTAGGTCGATAGTGAGCTTTCGAACTACTTGTTTGTATTTTGCAATTGTCTCCACCATATGAACAGGAACACGAATTGTTCGTGACTGGTCTGCAAGTGCACGTGTGATAGCTTGGCGAATCCACCATGTTGCGTAGGTTGAAAACTTATATCCTTTTGTCCAATCAAACTTATCTACAGCTTTGAACAAACCTAGGTTACCTTCTTGAATGAGGTCGAGGAGAGTAAGGTCTGGGGAACGACCTACATATTTTTTAGCAATAGAAACCACAAGTCGAAGGTTGGCACGAGCAAGAAGATTTTTTGCTTCCTCATCCCCTTCCTGAATTCTTTTCGCAAGCTCTTTTTCTTCATGTGCATGAATCAAAGGATACTGTCCAATTTCCTTTAGATACATCTGTATTGAATCGTATTGAGAATCTTGGTTTCTCGAATATGCCTTTTCTTTACCATTACCGAACACGGTATCCATATCAAGCAAACCTCCCCCTTCCATAATATCCACACCGGAAATTGTAAGGCGTGTATATAGTTCATCAAGAAACTCAACATCACTTTCAATGTTTGGAAATTCTTTTAGCACTTCATCGTAGGTAATAAAGCCTCGATCTTTTCCTTTATCAAGAAGTTTTAATGCTTTTGCTTCCCATGCTTTATGCTTTGGAGCTGTGTAAGTCACAGGTGCAGCAACAGGAGCAGCAACTGTTTTTTTAGTAGCCTCTTTTTTTGAGACTTCTTTTTTGGGATTTTTTACTACAGGTTTTGCTTTTGAAACTGCGGTTTTTTTAACATCCTTAGATGCTACTTTTTTTGCAATAATTTTAGTTTTTACTTTATTCAAATTGGTTTTTTTAGGAGTGGGCATTTTTTTATTTTTTTTATTTGGTGTTGCCATATATACGTTTTATTATACTAATAATATATTAAATGTCATCATTATTTGTTATTTTTTAAGTTTTGCATTTTCTTTGATATTCCTTGGCATTCCATTAAAAGTATTTGCGCTTGTGCAATGTCTCCGGCTTTTTCTGCGAGCACAATTTCTTTCATTTTCATCGCAAACTTTTCTTTCAAATGTTCTATCTCCAATTGTTGCAAGAGTTCAGTACTGTCTTTTTGAAGAATTTCTGGTTTAGAGTAGTATGCCTCCGCTTCAAAAATTATATCTTCATGAGAATCTTTTAAGGTTGATTCCATTTGGGAAAGAGAAGCTGAACCTATGATCTGCTCCAACTCTCTGCGAATCTTTACACAATCAACTTTTGGTTCAACCTGCTTTTCTTGCCAATATAGAATGCTTAATATTTTTCTCTCAATAGAATCCCTCCTAAGCAAAACATTATGATTTAATTTATCGGTGACTTCCGTATATTCTCTATTATGCACCATTTTTGCTAAATCTTGCCATAAGGCCACCTCTGTAATATCGCCAAGCTCAGATATCCGCTTTACATAGTGAGACTGGTCTATATTCCCAGGAATGCTTGCGATGTAAGGCAACACTTCTTCATATACACGTTTTCCAAACAGGCGCCTGTCATTTTTATCTACCAAAATTTTTTCCAAAGCAAGATCAATGATGTGTTTTGAATTTTTCAAAGACTCTGACCAAGCCGCTCTATCTTTTAATATAAGATCAGCTGGATCAAATCCGTCTGGAATTTCTGCAATTTTAATATCAACACCAAGAGCAAGTGCCATTTGCCATGCTCGCTTGGACGCACGCCAACCAGCACCGTCGGCATCATAAGCAACCATAATTCTATTTGAAAAGCGTTTAATCAAATTCAAATGATGGTCTGTAAGTGCAGTACCTGAAGTCGCAACAGTATTTGCAAAACCTGCTTGATGAGACATAAGTAAATCTACCTGTCCCTCAACAAGAATTGCATAATCTTTTTCACGGATAGCAACCTTTGCTTTATTCAAACCATAGAGCACTGAAGACTTATTGAAGATTGGTGTTTCTGGACTATTAAGATATTTAGCTTCATCCTCTGGTCGAGCAAATGCACGAGCTGAAAATGCAATTACCCTTCCGGCTGTATCAAAAAGTGGAAACATGATACGACCACGGAAACGATCGTAATACCCTTTCTCTCCTTTTTTTACAAGACCAGCTTTTTCAAGATCAAAAATTCCTCCATTCTTTTTAAGAGACATTTCAGTAAAGTGCCAATCATCTGGCGAATACCCAATTCTCCACTCTTTGATTGTTTTTTCAGTAAGCCCGCGTTTCTGTAAATATTCCAATGCTTTAGGATTTTCAGTTAAAGTACGTTCATACAACTTTGTTGCAGATTCCATGAGCGAGTATAATTTTTCCTTTTCATCGCCTTCGGCACGTGATTCATAATCAAGTGTTACACCGGCTTTTTCAGCAAGCATTTTAAGAGCACCGCGAAAATCGGTACCCTCAAACTGCTCGACAAAAGAAAATATATCGCCTTTTAACCCACAACCAAAACAATAGTATGTTCCTCTATCTGGCGAAATGAAAAACGATGGAGTCTTTTCATTATGAAAAGGACAACGTGCTTTAAAATTTGCACCAGCCTGTTCAAGTTTTATATATGACGAAAGTACATCTGTAATACTTAAACGTTCTTTTATTATATCTACGTGTGATGACATTAATGTGAATTATTTACCCACCTATTCCCTCACCACCTTTATTATTCACAATATCAAAGGTCTATACTTTTTGGAAACTAGGGAGAACTCTGACGCGAACTCGAGGAATTTTCATCCGTGTCCCAAAAAGTATATACCGAGATATATTATATTTCTCCTTCGCTTTCTACAACTTTAGAAGAAAACTCTTTTCGAAGTTCTTCTTGAAGATCTGCAATCATCTTGTGCTTCTTACTACCTTTGAAACCAGTACCCGCAGGAATAAGTCGTCCAATGATAACATTCTCTTTAAGACCTCGGAGTGAGTCTTCACTTCCTCTAACTGAACTTTGGATAAGTACTCGAGTTGTATGTTGGAATGATGCAGCTGAAAGGAAACTTTGTCGTGACAGAGAAACCTCAGTAATACCCATCACTACAGGATCTGCAACTGCAGGTTCTTTATCTTCTGCTTTTACTCTCTCATTTTCTGCAAAGATAACTGCATTTTCCAAAACTTCACCTTCAGTAAATAATGTATCGCCAGCCTTCTTCACCTTTGAACGTGAGAACATTTGACGAACAATTACTTCGATATGTTTTCGAGACACTGTCTCACCTTGAAGTTCATACAATTTATTAACTTCAGAAATTATATAATTTTGTGCAGCTTCTTTTCCTCCATATTTGAATACTTCATCAATATCAGCAGAACCATCTGTCATCAATTGACCCTTTACTACCTTATCTCCCAAACGAACAACTGGTGTACGTTTGTTTGTGAATACATATTCTGTTTCTCCTTTCCCTTTCTTTGTCTCACCTTCTTCTGAAAGAACTTTGATGATTCTTTCTTTTCCTAGATCTTTTACTTCACTCACAATACCGTCAATCTTGTTAACTACGGCTGGATTTTTAGGAGCTCGTTTTTCAAACACTTCTTCAACTCGAGGAAGACCTTGTGTAATATCTCCACCCACAGATGCAATACCTCCGGCATGGAACGTACGCATTGTAAGCTGAGTACCTGGTTCACCAATAGCTTGAGCAGCAACTGTACCTACGGCCTCACCAATATCGATAAGTAGATTTCTACCTAGGTCCGTACCATAACACTGTGTACAAACTCCATGAAGAGATTTACATGTAAGAGGTGATCGAACGGAAACTGATGCAACATCGCGATCTTCAACTATTTTTGCATCATCTTTTGTGATGAGATGTCCTTTTTTAAATATTACCTCACCCTTTGAATCAACAACATCAGCAGCCGCAACACGTCCACGGATTTTCTTCTGAAGAGGAATTTCAATACCTGAATCACTACCACGAACAATTACTACTGAGTCTTTAGTTCCACAATCAACTTCTGAAACCACTACATCCTGAGCAACATCAAATAGACGTCGTGTAAGGTAACCAGCTTTAGCTGTGTTAAGAGCGGTGTCAGTCAAACCTTTTCGAGAACCGTGAGTAGAAATAAAGTATTCGATTGGAGTAAGACCAGCTTTGTATGACGAAAGAATTGGGAATTCAATTGTCTCACCTTGGTTGTTTGCAATAAGACCCTTGATACCCGCCATCTGTGTAATGTTACCAATAGAACCTCGGGCTCCAGAAATAACCATGTCATAAATCGGACCATCTTTTTCAAAAGCCTCAGTCATGATTTTTTCAATCTTGCCTTTTGCTCCATGCCAAATTTCAATATTTTTTCGGTAACGCTCATCTTCAGAAAGAAGACCTTCGTTAAATTGACCCTGAACCTCCTCTGACTCATCTTTTGCATGCTGAATTATCGCAGCCTTTGCTTTTGGTTCACGAACATCGTCTATACCCCATGTAGTACCTGAGTGTGTTGTGTATTTGAAACCGAAAGCTTTGATCTTGTCCATGATAGTAGGAATATTTTCTATTCCATACTTATTTGTAAGATCATCAATAAGCAGAGTCATCTTTTTCTTTTCAACTTCAGTGTTGATGTATGCGTAATCTTTTGGAAGTACTGAGTTAAATAGAAGTCGTCCTACAGATGTTTCAAATGCAATACTACCGAATTGAGAATATTTTGGAGAATCAGTACCAAGAACTTTAATCTTTGCACGGAAACCTACTAGGCCGTAGTCGTATGCATTGATAGCGTCGTTTGGACTTGAGAAATATTTACCCTCACCTTTTGTTCCAACAATTATTTTTGTCATCCAGTAACATCCAAGAACAATATCGAGAAGCTTTGCAGCAACTATAGGATCTCCAGAACCTGGCTTCAAAATGTTTTTATCAGATGCCATTATTTCTCGAGCTTCCATCTGAGCTTCCTCGCCAAGCGGTACGTGAACAGCCATCTGGTCTCCGTCGAAGTCGGCGTTGAACGCTGTACATACAAGAGGGTGAACCTGAATAGCATTTCCTTCAATAAGAATTGGTTGGAAAGCTTGTATACCTAGGCGGTGAAGCGTAGGTGCTCGGTTAAGCAACACATATTTACCTTTAATTACATCTTCAAGAATTGCCCATACTTCTGGAATACCTTCATCTATCAAACGGTTTGCACCACGAATGTTGAATGCAAGTTCTTTTTTCAAAAGTTCACAAATAACAAATGGTCGGAAGAGTTCGAGAGCCATATGTTTTGGAAGTCCACACTGGTGAAGTTTCAAATCTGGACCAACAACGATTACAGAACGGCCAGAATAGTCTACTCGTTTACCAAGAAGGTTACCTCGAAGAAGACCTCGCTTACCTTTCAAGTTGTCTGCAAGAGACTTGAGTGGTCGGCGCTGTGCTTGGTTGAGACCTGCGAATGCTGCATTTCCGTGACGGATTGAGTTGTCTATAAGAGCATCAACTGCTTCCTGAAGAATTCGTTTTTCGTTTCGCAAGATAACATCAGGAGCTTTGATTTCCATAAGCTTCTTCAAGCGATTGTTTCGGTTGATGACACGTCGGTACAAGTCGTTTACATCTGAAGTTGCATGTCGTCCACCATCAAGAGCAACCATCGGTCGAAGTGCTGGTGGAATTACAGGAATACGAGTAAGGAACATCCATTCTGGTCGAATACCGCCTCGAACCATTGAACGTACAACAGTAAGACGTTTGCCCATTTTATCTTTCTCGAGTGATTTTGCTTTTTCGAGATTTTTTTCGAGTTCTGCCTGGAGCTTCACTAGATCAAGATCCTTAAGAAGGCCATGGATTGCCTCTGCACCAATTTCAGCTTCAAACAATGTACCGTATTTCATTGAATACTTGTGGTATACAACTTCGTCAATTACTTTTCCTGTCTGAATAGAATCAATTTCTTTTTTTGTTTCTAACAAAAGATTTTTGAGAGCATCTTTTGTTTTTTCATCCTGGAGAGATTTTATTTTTGCTTTGAATTCTGAATCCAGGTCATTCAAAATACGTTCTCGTTCTTCTTCATCAACAAGAGTAATTAGGTATCCAGCGAAGTACACAACTTTTTCCAAGTCGATACCTGACATACCTAGAATTAAACTAATACGTGAAGGTACTGATCGTAGGAACCAGATATGTCCAACCGGTGTTGCAAGATCAATGTGTCCCATTCTCTCACGGCGAACAATAGAACGTGTTAGCTCAACTCCACATTTTTCACAGACAATACCCTTGTAACGAATACCTCGGTATTTTCCACAGTAACATTCATAATCGTGATCTGGACCGAAAATCTTTTCATCAAAAAGACCGCTCTTTTCACTTCGCTGAGTACGATAGTTCATCGTCTCTGGCTTTGTAACTTCACCATGTGACCATTCTTTAATACGATCTGGTGATGCAAGTCGAAGCGAGATGATATCAAACTCATTTGAGTCTTGAGTTTTATTCAATTGTTTTGTGTTTGTGTTCATAGTCATAGTTATTATTCGTTAGATTTAGATTATTCTTCTTTCGAAGTTATTTCTTTAATAACTTTTTTTCGACTTTCACTTATTACTCCAGACTTATTTTTGAGTTCAACATCAAGACCGAGTGCTCGGAGGTTTGCCAAGAGAACATTAAATGATGCAGGAAGATTTGGTTCTTTCAAAAGCTCACCTTTTACTATTGAATCAAATGCTTGTGAACGTCCGATAATATCATCAGATTTTATAGTAAGCATTTCTCGAAGTGTGTATGACACACCATGACCAAGAAGCGCCCACACTTCCATCTCTCCAAGTCTCTGACCTCCACCTTGTGCTTTACCACCAAGAGGTTGTTGAGTAATAAGAGAGTAAGGACCAATTGATCGCATGTGAATCTTGTCCTCAACCATATGGTGAAGTTTCAAAATATACATGTAACCCACAGCAATATTTTGCTCAAACTTTTCACCTGTTCGTCCATCAAAGAGAGGCATTTTACCGTCTGCTGCAAAACCTGCTTTTACAAGCTCATCTTTAATTTCAACATCAGTTGCTCCTACGAATGGAGGAACAATAGCTTGATAACCAAGGGTGTTTGCTGCAAGACCTAAGTGAACTTCAAGAATTTGTCCGAGGTTCATACGTGAAGGCACGCCGAGCGGAGTAAGAATAATATCAATAGGAGTACCATCCGCCATGTATGGCATTTCTTCTATAGGAAGAACTTTTGAGATAACACCTTTGTTTCCGTGACGACCAGCAAGCTTGTCTCCAACCTGAAGAGTTCGAAGCTGAGCAATTTCAATATGAATTCGCTTTATAATACCTGACTCAAGTTTGTCACCATTTTCTCGTGAGAATATTTTTACTGAAACAACACGACCTCGCTTTCCGTTTTCAAGTCTCTTTGATGTATCTTTTACATCGCGAGCTTTTTCACCAAAG